>ENA-UOOR01000039-UOOR01000039.1-fermentation-metagenome-genome-assembly--contig:-NODE-39-length-179801-cov-5.406023_pt1 | contig 179801 bp, 154 predicted proteins | sample MGYA00245780_ERZ724029 | MGnify/ENA primary metagenome ERZ724029 (study PRJEB28704, sample SAMN03018315) | fermentation metagenome | biome: anthropogenic terrestrial biome; feature: soil...
CCGGGATAAAAACGGTAACTACAAATATGTTTTTCATGTACATGCTTCCAACAGTGAAATTCATCCACGGAAAACAGCAATAGTGGATATTGATTTCGTAGATTCGGAGTCAGGTATTCAAATTGTAACTGTTAAAAAAGAATCTTTCAAGCATTTACAAGTATTGTTACCGTAAAAATAAGAACAGATGGAATTGTTTGATAATAATTTAACATACAATAAAATGAGACATTTTAGAAAAAGTATCTTTTTGTTATCGGTAATAATACTTTTGTCTTGCGGCGATGATCCCGTCTCTAAAAATCATTCGGCACAGGTCGAAACGCTTGAAGTGGAGCAAATAAGCGATATTACGGCCGTGTGTAAAGGCAAGATTACGGATAAGGGAACCGGCACTATTTCGCAATACGGGATAGAACTGGACGACGGGACCGGATATGAAAAACATCCTCGAACCATCTCTTCGGGAGATCATTTCGGAGTTGAGTTCGTCGGATTGACCCCGGACAAAACGTATCGTTACCGCGCGTATGTCGATGACGGCGCAGTTCAATACGGAGAAGAAAAAAGCTTTACCACTTTATCGGCTTTTGTTTATACTGCAACCGTTGATCCGGAGAGCATTACCAGTAATTCGGCAGTGGTTTCGTTTAGCGGTATCAATAAACTGAAGGAATGGGGATTCCATTATAGCGAAACGGAAGCAACGGTGAGCGATCCCGTGAAAAAGGAATTTTTGAAGGGCGATGTTTCTCTTGCCAATTTAAAACCCAATACAACGTATTACATCTTACCCTATGTAATAGATAAAAGTGGAAAAACAACTTATTTGGAAATTACGCATTTTAAGACTGCAAAAGGGATCTATTCCAATCCCGTAGTCCTTTCTGACGCACCCGATCCGACGATTATCCGTGCACAAGACGGTAATTTTTATCTTTATTCCACGGGAGTGGGTATTCACCGTTCAGCCGATCTTGTTAAATGGATCCGCGTCGGCGAGGCATTTACCGAAGTCGGGAAACCGAAATGGGAACCCGGCGGCGGCTTGTGGGCACCGGATATAAACTATATCGACGGACAATATGTCATGTATTATTCCATGTCGGTATGGGGAGGTACTCAAACTTGCGGGATAGGCGTCGCAACTTCCGATAAACCTGAAGGACCGTTTACGGACAGAGGTAAATTATTTCGCAGTAACGAAATAGGAGTAGAAAACTCTATCGATCCGTTTTATATTGAAGATAACGGCAAGAAATACCTCTTTTGGGGAAGTTGGTTTGGAATCCATGGGACAGAACTGACTGACGATGGACTGGCTCTAAAAGAGGGAGCTGAAAAACAAAAAATTGGCGGTACAGCTTATGAGGCGAGCTATATTCATAAGCGCGGCAAGTATTATTACCTGTTTACTTCTATGGGATCGTGTTGCGAAGAACTGAAAAGTACTTATACTACCGTGGTAGGACGTTCGGAAAATTTGTGGGGCCCTTATGTTAATAAATCCGGAGGCAGGATGCTGGATAATAAGCATGAAATTGTTATCCAAGGCAACGCTTTTTTCAAGGGGCCCGGACATAATTCAGAAATTATCACAGATAAAGATGGTGATGATTGGATATTCTACCATGCTTGGGAAGTAGCGAATCCGAGTCGTGGGCGACAGGCATTGATGGATAAAATTATCTGGGAGAATGATTGGCCTGTAATAAAGAATAAAACGCCTTCTTCTACATCTGAAGCCCCTGTGTTTTAAATATAATCTTATTATTTTGACAAGAGCGTCACTCGAAGTGGCGCTCTTGCCATTATTTATTCCCATAAGAAATCGCCATCGTCCATATCCTTGCCTAACAGATTATCTTTTTGAAAAAAGAACTCTTTTTCTCCGAAAGCCGGTTTTAGTTGGTCGTACCACGACGCTTTCGGATCATAAGTTGCGAAAAACGGAATGTCTACCAACTGTCGGTTGCGGCATTGCAGAAAACGCAATACAAACACTTTTTCCCCTTTGACTTCCGTTATTCCCAAAATCTCTATTTTCCCGGGGAATGCACTCATGCTGGGGCCGCGTACCGTCCGGCAAATGCCGCTTACGCTTGCATAGGCTTTCCGGAAGATATTCCATGCTTTTTCTATGGGAATTTCAAAAAATGCTTTGGCTCCCGTATCTCTTGCTACAAACATATAATAAGGAATAAGTCCTAAACGTACTTGCTCCTTCCACATCGCCGACCAAATTTTGGGATCGGCATTGATGTGTTTCAATACGGGCGATTGTGTCCTTATCTGGGCACCGGTATTCCGGATTCTTTCAATAGCCTTCTTTACCGCGTCGGTAGAGAGTTCGACCGGGTGACTGAAGTGAGCCTGGAATGCAAGATGTTTTCCGGCTTTGGTTATTTTTTCGAATAGCCGAAGTAATTCGTCCGCATCTTTGTCGTTCAAGAATCGATAAGGCCAATAAGCTAATGTTTTAGAACCGATACGGATGTTGCGGATATGTGAAAATTCTTTTGTTAACAGCGGTTCGATATAGGTGGATAATATTTTTGACCTTGCCGTAAGCGGATCGCCTCCTGTGAATAATATGTCGGTCACTTGTTTATGGTGGCGCAGATAATCATGGAGCAAATCGGCTTCTTTCATGGCAAATTTGAAATCGTTCATTCCGGAGAATTGCGTCCATCGGAAACAGAACGTGCAATAGGCATGGCACGTTTGTCCCTGACTGGGAAAAAAGAGTACGGTTTCGCGGTATTTATGTTGCATGCCGTTTAATTTCTTTCCCCTGAAAGTCGGCACATTATGTTCTTGTCCGGCAGGGTTCGGGTTCAGTTTCATCCGTATATCATTGACGGTTTTCTTTACGACTTCTCTTTCCACATTACCCTGTAATAGTTCCCGTACCTTATTATAATGTGTTTTCGACAACATTTCTTTTCTCGGAAAAGTCAGCGTAAAAATAGGGTCTTCCGGTATGTTACTCCAATCGATTAGCTCTTCTACCACATAGTTGTTTGCACGGAAGGGTAAAACCTGGCCGACTGTACGGATCGGCTCAATAAACTCTTCCGATAATCCAATTATTTGCGGAAGCTGGTCAAAATTTTGTAACGTATATGTCTTGTACTTTTTAATAGGCATAGTAATTATTTGTTATTTAGTCGGATAAGTAAAAAAGTGCTTAAAAATAAGCGAAGAGGATTTAAAATCGGTCAAGTGATTTTAAATAGATTGATAGGCAAATATACAAAAATGAGACGGAGGTCACAATAGAAAGTATCAATATGATTTATAAAAAATCAAAAAACAAGGCGATTTTATAACTGTTTATTCAAAAGGAATCATTTTTTGCGCCAAAAGTGACGTAGTTATAAATATAATGTTTACTTTTGTAATCTCAATGAAAAAGATATACTCACATATCCGTTTTGATAAAGCCGGCGGCAATGTCCGACGACGCTATCTCCGATGATTTTACAGGGAATCCCTTACCTTGTAAAATAACCTTTCTCATATGTTGCTCGAAAGCAACAACCAATCAATTCAAATTACTTTTCATATTTAACTTATTATATATTTACGAATAAAAAATGAATGTAGAAATTTTTGTGGCAAATGCTAACCACATAGATTTTGCTCCTTCTATTTGCGATCTCATGTATGAGTCGGCACAAGCGAGAGGAACAGGCATCGCCAAACGGAGCCCGGAATACGTGGCCGAGAAAATGAAGGCCGGAAAGGCGATCATTGCGTTGGATGGCGATAAACTGGTTGGATTCTCCTATATTGAAAGTTGGGGGCATAAAAAATTTGTGGCTAACTCCGGGCTCATCGTGCATCCTGATTATCGTAATCAGGGAATGGCTAAAAAGATTAAACGGAAGATCTTCGACTTGTCGCGAAAATTATATCCCAACGCCAAGATCTTTAGTATCACTACCGGATTAGCGGTGATGAAAATGAATACGGAACTCGGATTCAAACCCGTGCCGTTTTCCGAGTTAACCGACGACGAGGAATTCTGGAAGGGTTGTCAAGGATGCCGTAATGTTGATATCTTGCAACGTAACAATTATAAAATGTGCTTGTGCACCGGATTATTGTTCGATCCGAATGTTAAAAATGAACATGCGGCAAGCTCTTTTGCTAAAAAGGTCGTGAAGCCTGTTATAAAGAAAAAAACTCCGAATAAAATGTATAAAAAATAGTGATTATGAAACAGAAAGTAGTTTTAGCATTCAGCGGCGGACTCGATACCTCGTTCTGTGTGCCGTATTTAATGAATGAAAAAGGATTGGAAGTGCATACGGTCATTGTCAATACCGGCGGTTTTACCGATGACGAGTTGAAACGTATCGAACAGCGCGCGAAAGAGTTGGGCGCCGCCTCGCACACGAGTATCGATGCGGTGGAAGAATATTATCAAAAAGGGATTAAATACTTATTGTTCGGTAATGTGTTAAAAAACGACACATATCCGCTATCGGTAAGTTCGGAACGCTTCTTTCAGGCGATGGCTATTGTAAAGGAAGTGCAAAAGATCGGCGCCGACTTTGTCGCACACGGCAGTACCGGAGCGGGAAACGATCAGGTGCGGTTCGATTTGGTGTTTGAAGTGTTGGCTCCGCAGGTGAAAATACTCGCGCCTATACGCGAGCTGGCTTTGTCTCGGCAACAGGAAATCGATTATCTCAAAGAAAAAGGCTTTGACTTCTCTTGGGAAAAATCGAAATACTCCATCAATCAAGGTTTGTGGGGAACCAGCGTGGGAGGCGTGGAAACGTTAAAGTCATCAGGAGTCGTTCCGGAGGAAGCATTTCCCTCGCAGGTTATCGAACAAGGCGTAAAGCATCTAACCATTGGTTTCGAGCAAGGAGAACCCGTGTCGCTCGATGGGGAAAAAATGTCGCCCGTGGAATTGATTCATTTTTTACGCCGTACGGCTTCCAAATTCGGCATCGGACGGGATGTGCATGTGGGCGATACGATTATTGGTACCAAAGGGCGTGTGGCTTTCGAAGCTCCCGCTCCGCTTATCCTTATCAAGGCGCATCATTTGTTGGAGAAACATATCCTTACCAAACAACAGCTTTATTGGAAAGGGCAACTCTCCAATTGGTATGGGCAGTTGATGCACGAAGCATTGTATCTGGAGCCCGTGATGCGCAATATCGAAACGTTTCTGGACGATACGCAGCAATTTGTTACCGGCGAGGTACAAGTGGAATTGCGGCCGTATCATTTTGCGGTATTGGGATGTGAAAGCGTCTATGACCTGATGAATCCGGCGTTCGGCGAATACGGCGAGAGTAACAAATCGTTCTCGGGACAGGATGTGGTCGGTTTCACCAAAGTAACGGCTAATCCGTTGAAAATATATTATACGATTCATAAGGATAATGATTAGAGCAAGTATTGCGGGCGGTACCGGGTACACGGCGGGAGAACTGCTGCGTATATTGGTTAACCATCCGGACGTTACGATAGAGTCGGTCGTGAGCACGACTTCCGTCGGGCAGGCGGTCAGCGACGTACATCGCGATTTGTTAGGCGAAACCGATTTGCGCTTTACCGATGCCATCGGCCGGCCGGATGTGTTGTTTCTTTGCCTGGGGCACGGATTGTCGCGTGCGTTTTTGCAAGAGCACGATGTGCCGATCTCGTGCAAGGTGATCGATTTGGGAAACGATTTCCGGAACGATCCGTTCTTTGGCGAGCGGGAGTTTGTTTTCGGTTTGTGCGAGTTGAATAAACAGAAGATTCGTACGGCGCAAAATGTCGCCAATCCGGGATGCTTCGCCACGTCGATATTGCTGGCATTGCTTCCGTTGGCTTCGATCGATGTATTGTGGGACGATATCCATGTGCATGCTATTACGGGATCGACCGGGGCGGGGAAGAAGCCCGGCGAAACTACGCATTTCAGTTACCGAGATAATAATATATCCGTTTATAAACCCTTTACGCACCAACACTTGGAGGAAATACGTCATACATTGGCTTCAGCCGGTAGCCGGGAGCTTCCGTCGATTCAGTTTGTGCCGATGCGGGGTGATTTCCCCCGCGGGATATTCGCGAGTGTTTATACGAAATGGACTGCGAAAGCGGATGAAAAAGAAGTTATCGATTTATACAAGCAATACTACAATGGTTCGCCTTTTGTGTTTGTGTCCGATGCACCGATCAGTTTGAAAGAGGTGGTAAATACGAACAAAGGATTCGTGCATGTGGAGTTTCACAATGGCTATATTCATATCACATCGATTATCGATAATTTGCTGAAAGGAGCATCGGGACAGGCGGTTCAGAATATGAACCTGCTGTTCGGGTTGGACGAAACCGCCGGATTGAAACTGAAAGGGACGGGGTTTTAATTACAAATTACGAATTACGAATTATAAATTACAAATGATGAGTTATGAACGATGAATGCAAAAGGTCAAAAGCCAGAGGTCTAAAATCTAACGGACTATGAAGGATGACTTTAGACCGGCTGCCGGCGACTGGCGACCAGAGACTGTCGACTTATTAAAATAAAAATGAAATGAATTTATTCGACGTATATACTTTATGGAATATCGAGCCGGTACGGGCTGAAGGATGCCGGTTATGGGATGCCGCCGGCACCGAATATCTCGATTTTTACGGGGGGCACGCGGTGATCTCCATCGGGCATTCGCATCCGGAATATGTGCGGGCTATCTCGCAGCAAGTAGAGAAGATCGGTTTTTATTCCAATTCGGTATTGAATCGTTTGCAGTCCGAAGTAGCCGAGAGGCTGGGGGAGGCGAGCGGTTATTCCGATTACCGGCTATTCCTTTGCAATTCGGGCGCCGAGGCGAACGAGAATGCCCTGAAACTCGCGTCTTTTCACACGAACAAAAAGAGGGTGGTTGCTTTTTCGGGCGCTTTTCACGGACGCACATCGGGTGCCGTGGCGGTGACCGATAATCCGGCGATTCAGTCGCCGTTCAACGGCAAACACGAAGTGACTTTCGTACCTCTTAACGATATCGATGCGGTTGCCAGACAGTTGGAAAAGGGCGATGTGGCGGCGGTGATTATCGAAGGCATACAGGGCGTGGCCGGTATCTTGGTGCCGCAAGACGAGTTTCTCATCCAACTGGAAAGGCTTTGCAAAAAGTACGGGGCTGTGTTTATCCTCGACGAGATTCAATCCGGTTACGGACGTACGGGTAAGTTCTTTGCTCATCAACATGCCGGCATCCGTCCCGATATCATTACGACAGCCAAAGGCATGGGTAACGGTTTCCCGATTGGCGGGGCATTGATCTCTCCCGCGTTTGAAGCGAAGAAGGGAATGTTGGGAACAACCTTCGGCGGGAATCATCTGGCATGCGCTGCCGCTATCGCTGTGTTGGATGTGATAAAAAACGAATCGTTAGTCGAAAACGCAGCGAAAATGGGCGCTTATCTGCTCGAAAAACTATCTGCTTGCAAGGGAATCAAAGAGGTTCGCGGGCGCGGATTAATGCTCGGCGTAGAATTACAGCCCGAATATGCGGGACTGCGCGACCGGCTGCTTTATGAAGGGCATATCTTCACCGGCGGAGCGAAGAACCATGTTATGCGGTTGCTTCCGCCGCTGACGATATCGAAAGAAGAAGTCGATATGTTTATTCATGAATTTACAAAATATACGAACAAATGAAGAAGTTTACCTCTGTACACGACATCGGCGATCTGAAAACGGCTTTGGAAAAAGCGAAATATGTGAAAGAAAATCCCTTCGCCGATCAGGAATCGGGAAAAAACAAAACCCTATTGATGATATTTTTCAATTCGAGCCTGCGCACCCGATTGAGCACGCAAAAAGCGGCGCTGAATCTCGGAATGAATGTCATTGTGCTGGATATCAATCAGGGTGCATGGAAGTTGGAAACGGAGAAAGGTGTAGTGATGGATGGTGATAAGCCGGAGCACATGTTGGAAGCCATTCCCGTGATGGGCGCTTATTGCGATATCATCGGCGTGCGCTCTTTTGCGCAGTTCCACAACAAGGTCGATGATTATAACGAAGTCGTTCTGGAACAGTTCATCCGTTATTCGGGGAAACCGGTCATCAGCATGGAGGCGGCGACACGGCATCCGTTGCAGAGTTTCGCCGACCTTATCACGATCGAGGAATTCAAGAAGACTCCCCGGCCGAAAGTGGTACTCACGTGGGCGCCTCATCCCCGCGCACTGCCGCAGGCGGTTCCTAACTCGTTTGCCGAGTGGATGAACGCTACCGATTATGAGTTCGTTATTACCCATCCCGAAGGGTATGAACTCGACGAGCAGTTTGTCGGTAATGCCACGGTGGAATACGATCGCGAAAAGGCCTATCGAGGGGCCGATTTCATCTATGCCAAAAACTGGGCTGCCTACAGGGATCCGAACTACGGCAAAATTTTGTCGACCGATCGTTCGTGGACGGTGGATGCGCAGAAAATGGCGTTGACGAATCATGCGTATTTCATGCACTGCCTGCCGGTCCGGCGCAATATGATCGTGACGGATGAGGTCATCGATAGTCCGCAGTCGATCGTTATCCCCGAAGCGGCCAATCGTGTGGTGTCGGCGCAAACGGTGCTGAAAGAAATGTTGAAATAGGGATGAAGTATGAATTATGAAGTATGAATTACGTGGATGGAAGAGGATATGTTACCGGAAAAGGATAAACCGGCGGTTTCAATCGTAAAAATCGGGGGAAACGTAGTGGATAATCCCGAAACGCTGAAGGCGTTCCTGTCGGATTTTGAAAAGCTGCCGGGAAGGAAACTGCTGGTTCACGGGGGAGGGGTGATGGCCTCGAAATTGTCCCGGCAACTGGGCATCGAGCCGAAGATGCTTCAAGGCCGCCGCATTACCGATGCGGAGACTTTGAAAATCGTGACGATGGTGTATGCCGGATGGATCAACAAAAGCATCGTGGCGTTATTACAGAAACTCGGATGCAATGCTATCGGACTGTCAGGGGCCGACGGCAACATCATCCCGGCCAAGAAACGCTCCCCTCATCCGATAGATTTCGGCTTTGCCGGCGATCCCGAACCGGAAAGGATCGGAACGGAAGTACTGGCGCGGTTGCTTGAGAGCGGACTGACACCGGTGATCTGTGCCATTACGCACGATGAGGCGGGTTCGTTGCTTAATACGAATGCCGACACCATCGCTTACCTGATGGGCACAGCGCTTTCTTCGACATATACGACACGTCTGTATTATTGTTTTGAAAAGGAAGGGGTCCTGAAAGATGTGAATGACGCGAACACCCTGATTCCTTCGATCGATAAACCGGAATATCTGACATATCGCGCGGCAGGCGTGATTGCCGACGGTATGATTCCTAAAATGGATAATTCGTTCAAATCCATCGAGCAGGGCGTGTCGGAAGTGATTATCCTTCACGCGAAAAATTTATTAAACGGAAAAGGAACTAGGCTGGTCAAGGGAGAATAGAGATTGGAGGTTAGAGGTTAGAGAATGACCATTGACTGGCGACCGTTGACCAATGACATTAGACTTATTTATGAATAATTCATCGATAAAAAGAACAATCGAATTGCTTCGCAAGTTGGTGTCGATACCTTCTTTTTCGGGGGAAGAAAAAGAACGGAGCGATTACCTGCGCGGCTACTTGTCCGGTTTTGGGATCCCCTCGGAACAGATCGTGCATAACCTGGTGGTACGGCAACCGCATTTCGATGCGGGCAAACCGACGCTGATGTTGAATTCGCATCTCGATACTGTGCGCCCTGCGTCAAGCTACACTTTCGATCCGTTTAATCCGCCCATCTCCGAAACGCACGTCTACGGATTAGGCAGCAACGATGCCGGCGCAAGCGGGGTGTGCCTGTTGGAAACGTTTTTACATTTTTACAAAACGCAGCTTCCCTTTAATCTGCTGCTGGTGTTATCGTGCGAAGAAGAAAACTCGGGCGTCAACGGTATACGGAAAGTCATGGAGGCGATTCCTGCGATCGATTGTGCGATTGTAGGAGAGCCTACGGGCATGCGCGCCGCCATCGCCGAGCGCGGATTGCTGGTCATCGACGGCGAGGCGCATGGAATAAGCGGCCATGCGGCCCGCGACGAGGGCGTGAACGCCATCTATATCGCGTTGGAAGATATTGCAACGATGCGGTCAACGCGGTTCGAAAAACGATCGCCGGTGATGGGCGATGTAAAATTGTCCGTGACCCAAATTCAAGCGGGTACGCAACACAATGTCGTGCCCGACCGGTGCCGTTTTGTGGTCGATATCCGCCCCACCGATTGCTATACCAATCCGGAGATTATGCAGATTCTACAACCAAAGGTAAAAAGTACGCTGACGGCGCGTTCGCTCACCAACCGCAGTTCGGCCACGCCGCCAGGGCATCCGTTGCTGCGCTGCGTTGAAAAGTTGGGATTGGAAACATATGTTTCACCCACGACTTCGGACTGGATGCGGTTGACTTGTCCGGCCGTCAAGATGGGACCGGGCGAATCGAGCCGTTCGCATCAGGCCGATGAGTTTGTGTTGATCGACGAACTGCAAGTGGGCATCGAAGGATACAAGAGAATAATTATGAATTATGAGTTATGAATTAAATATCGTGGATTATTTACAAAAATTCCACGCCTGGATATGTTTAATTCCTTCTCGAATAGGAAGCTCGATATCATCCAATGACACGACGATTTTCTCATAACTGTCGTCAATTGATTCTAATGCCGAATATTCACGTGCGATGGTCTCTTTGTCCATCAGCATATAAGCGCTCTGAACATATACAATACGATCGCCCTTTATCGCCACAAAATCGACCTCTTTATCCTTAATGCTACCTACATACACATCGAATCCCATCCTTGCCAATTCAAGATACACGATATTCTCCAATAAATAACCGGCACCGTAACCAAAGCCCTGATACAGGTAGTTGTTAAATGACAAATCATTAATGTAGTATTTACAGTTGCCGGCTATGGTTTCTTTTCCTCTAATGTTATACCGCTCAACCCTGTGAGCCAGATAAGCGTCCTCTATATAACCGATATAAGCAGAAACCGTATCATAGCTTGTTTTACGTCCGCTGCTTTTAAAGTAATTGGAGATATTACGTACCGATAACAAATTCGATGCGTTGTTAACCAAATAAATGAATATATCTTCCAAAAGGCGCGCATCCTTAATGTGGTAGCGTTGTATGATGTCGCGTAAAAGTACGGTATCCTTCAATGCTGAAATATAATTGCGTCTCAATTCCTGATCGGGCAGCATAAATAGTTCCGGCATTCCGCCGCTACTCATATATTCTATAAAACTATTTTTCGATTGTTCCTTTCCGTTTATTCCGATATATTCCTTAAAGCTAAAAGGGAATATTTCAAAACAAACATAACGACCTGATAGCAGGGTGGCCAATTCTCCCGATAGCATTTTAGAGTTAGAACCGCTGATAAACAATTCGTACTCGTCAATATAGTCTTGTGAATAAGAGTTGACGAAATGTTCCCAACCTTCGATATTCTGTACTTCGTCTATAAACAGATAGATACGTCCTCGCGGTTTTAGCAGGGTTTTGTACAATTTAAATAGGTCATCGAGATCTTTATAGGTTTTAAGGAAGTCGAAATCCGCTAATTCCCGATTGATAAAAAAGATATTTTTCGTATTGACACCGCTTTCGACTAACTTCGATGCCAGTTGCCGCAATATATAACTTTTACCCGCCCGGCGTTGGCCTACCAGAACTTTTACAAGGCGGTTCCCTTTATAAGCGTATATTCTATCGGTATAGCCGGTGCGTATAAATCCGAATGAAGGGGCGCTTTTACCCCAGAGATTGTATTTCTTGAGTTTTTCAAATCTTTCGTCCATATTCGAAACTTTTCTACAAAGATACAGTGATTTCGATTAAACTCGAAACTTTTTATACTTAAAAATTGAAACTTCCGGTAGGCTTTTAAAAAGTTACCGATATTTTATCATCCCTTTTATTAAATAGATAATATTTTTCTGCATAGTTTTTCTCAATTCCCTGAAAAGAAATTACCTTTGTAATGAATTGAGAATGGCGAATCCTAAACTGAAGCAAGATTGAAATAGATGCGGATGAAAATGATACCTATGGAGTTTATGGAATATTTCTTTGTTTATCACTAAAATAAAAAGATTATGGAACAGTTTACTTACAAATGTAAAAATATTAATTTTAAAAAGGAGGTATTAAAATGAAAAAGGCTTTATCTATAGCACTTTACGCTATATCAATGTTGGGCTGCATTAGCACTTCTCATATAGCACAAACATCAGGACTAAGCGAGTTAAAGTTAAAATCAATACCGGATGGAGCAAAAGAGGTTATCATAATCAAAAACATTCCGGCAGATGATTTGTACGAGGAAATTATGTACACATTAATAACGAGAGGTCATAGAATTTCTAAAGGTGATAAAGAAATGAAATATGTTGTCACGGAAGGTAAAGACGTAGGACAATCAACTCTTCAAAGATTAACTGCATTTGTGACTGAAAAAGAAGGCGTATCTACTGCAGTTATAAAATCAGAATGGAAAGCAGGAACGGAAGCATCAATGGGAGCATCAATGTTTGCTGGTTTCGGTATTTCAGTTGACTGGGCGAAGGCTGAATGGAAGACAGGAAGGCCGGGTATTGCATTTGCTGAATCTGTAGCAATTGCAAATGAAATTAAGGATTCCGAAGTAACATTCAAATGAAAGATGAAATAAAATATAAACATGACAACAGTACAATATAAAAACTTATTATCTTTTTATAAGGGAAAAGTAGACGGTAAATTGATTGAAAAAAAAGTATCAGATATTTTATTGGAAAAATATAAGATATTTGATTAAGGATCGACGAACTGCAAGCGGGCATCGAAGGATACAAGAGAATAATTATGAATTATGAGTTATGAGTTATGAAGGAATATATTCTCAGTAAACAAATACTTCGATCGGGAACTTCTATGGGGGCTAACTTTCGGGAAGCATTGAATGCTGAGAGCACGAATGATTTTATTCATAAATTGGGAGAAGTGTAATTCTATCAACAAAACAACACCATTCTACATAGGTAGTATAAGCAATTCATAACTCATAACTCAAAACTCAATTAAATAGTACATGGCAAAAATTTGGGATAAAGGCTACGATGCCGACAAACTGGTTTCGGCGTTCACGGTGGGTAAAGACCGTGAACTGGACTTGCGCCTGGCAAAATACGATGTGCTCGGCTCCATGGCGCATATTAAAATGCTTACGGCAATCGGTTTACTGGAAGCGGGAGAAGAAAAAATATTGCGCGGCGGATTGCAGGATATCCTGCGCGAAATAGATAACGGTAACTTCCGCCTCGATGAGGATGCCGAGGATATTCACTCGCAGGTGGAGGCGATCCTTACGCAAAAATTCGGCGAACTGGGGAAGAAAATTCATTCGGGACGGTCGCGAAACGATCAGGTATTGGTCGACCTGAAGCTGTTTTTCAAGGATGAAATACGGAAGATGAAAGACGAGGCATTGGAATTGTTCGCGCTGCTACAGTCGTTGAGCGAACGGTTTAAAGACGTTTTACTGCCGGGCTATACGCACGGACAGGTGGCCATGCCTTCGTCGTTCGGACTATGGTTCGGCGCGTATGCCGAAACATTGGTCGACGATATGTATGTGCTGAGCGCAGCATGGAAGACGTCCGATCAAAATCCCCTCGGCTCGGCTGCGGGATACGGCAGTTCGTTTCCCCTCGACCGTGAGATGACCACCCGTGAGCTGCATTTCTCTACGATGAGTTACAACGTCATCGCCGCGCAAATGGGACGGGGTAAAACCGAGCGCACGTTGGCCTACGCCGTGGCTTTGTTCGCTTCCACCCTCAATAAACTGGCTGCGGACAATTGCATGTACCTGTCGCCGAACTTCGGGTTCATCTCGTATCCGGATAACCTGACGACCGGTTCGAGTATCATGCCGCACAAGAAAAACCCCGATGTGTGGGAACTGATCCGCGCCCATAGTAACCGGTTGCAAAGTCTTCCCAACGAAATATCCCTGCTTACGACCAATCTGCCTCACGGATATCACCGCGATTTCCAACTCTTGAAAGAAGTGCTGTTCCCGGCGTTGGAAACATTACACCGGCTGTTTGAAATGACGCATTTCATGCTCGAACATGTTTCCGTTCATAACGATATCCTTTCCGATGCGAAATATGCGTATCTGTTTACCGTGGAAGAGGTCAACCGCCGTGTGTTGCGGGGCGTTCCTTTCCGCGATGCCTATAAACAGGTGGGCGAAGAGGTGCAAAGAGGAACTTTCCACACGGAACGGACCGTACACCATACGCATGCCGGAAGCATCGGAAACCTCTGCACCGACGAAATCCGCCGTAAAATGGAAGACGCTGCGGGAGGAATCGGGACTCCTTTATAGGCCTCCCCGGTAACGGACTACGCATGACAACGGAGTGATACGAAAACAATTGGCGATTTAATAAAGAATGCATAGCTTTGTATCGGTTCAGTAAATCAGAATTAGAAAGAAGATGGCTAACGCAGAAAAATATATTGTAGAGACTTATTCGGGAATTTTCGATGGTTTAAGTTCGGCAAGTAAAATCGAATTGCTGGAGAGATTGGCTAAATCGCTAAAGAAAGACCTGAAAAAGAGAGAAAAGGACCTAAAATTTTAAACGCATGCAATATCTACTCGATACGAACATTTGTGTGTTTTTTCTTCGGGGAATGTTGAAATTGGACGAGATAATCAGGGGAAAAGGAGTCGCAAATTGTTTTATTTCCGAATTAACCGTGTTTGAATTATGATATGGAGCGGAAAATAGTGATAATCCAAAAAATCTCATCAATCAGTGGATGCTTTTGTGAAAGGGTTATCCATTGTTCCCATATATGGAATAGTGAGAAAATATGCCGAAATCAAAGTCCTATTGAGAAAAAACGGAACGCCCATGCATGACGAATTCGATTTGATCATCGGGGTAACGGCGCTTGCAAACCGATTTACATTGGTAACGAATAATGAAAGAGACTTTAGATATATTCCTGATTTGAAAATCGAAAATCGGTTTGAAAGGAAATAATAATTCTCCTGACCGGATGGTGTTGTCCGGAGCGACGCCATCGATAAAAAGTAGAGACAATGTGCGAAATATCATGTTCGATGCGCTTCGCGATAAGGCTTCGTTGAAAGCGGATGTTTGATTGCTGATGGCTATTGTGCATCAATAATTCCGATAGCCGGATTAAGCGGACGTCGTTTTTTTGATTTTACATATTGGCGTTATTTATCTCTGTGAACGTTACTATTCGTTTGAATAGAACGTTTTTTTGTTTACAGACTGTTATGCATGTATCTGTTAAATTCGACATATCGCTATACGAAATCTATTTTCTTTTATCTTTTTAATGCTCATAATAAGCCTGTTAATGAGGTAACTTCAAGGAAAAACAAACAACAAATATTTTTTTAGTCAAAATTTGTTTCGTACCTTTACGGTCATAAAATTCAAAACAATTAATAATCTGATTTTAACGAATCGTGAAGCGAGTGAAACCTTAACGCTTTCCCCCACTTCACCAACTAAAAAAAATTAAGGAGAACATTATTATGTCAGGATCATACGATCTTAATGCTTTATTCGCACCGAAAGTTGTGGCGATTATCGGAGCGTCAGCTACTCCGGGGAAAATCGGTAATACCGTAATCCAGAATTTAATCGATGCCGGTTATGAAGGCAAAATTATTCCGGTTAATCCCAAAAGTACAGAAATTTTAGGCCGTCCGGTTGTGAAGGACGTCGCCGGCTTGCCTCACGGGCTTGATTTGGCCGTATTGACCGTACCCAAACAGTTCGTATTGGGTTCGATGGAAGAATTGGTCAAAATCGGAGTGAAAAGCGCGATTATCATCACCGCCGGATTTAAGGAAGTGGGTGGAGAAGGCGCCGAACTTGAAAAGAAAATTCAAGCGTTGTGTATTAAGAACAATATCGCGTTGGTAGGCCCGAACTGTTTAGGTCTCATCAATATGAGCGATAAGGTAAACGTTACGTTCGCTCCCGGACAACCCTTACCCGGCCGTATTTCGTGCTTCTCGCAATCGGGTGCGCTGTTTACGTCTATCCTCGACTGGGCGTTGGGCGAAAAAGTCGGTTTTTCTAAGTTCATCAGTTTAGGTAACGAAGCTGTGTTGAACGAAAGCCATATCCTCGAGTATCTCGGAAATGATCCTGATACAAGCGTCGTGATGGGATATATGGAAAACATCATCGACGGACAAAAATTTATTGAAAAAGTAAAAGAGGTAACCCGTAAAAAACCGGTTGTGGTGGTGAAGAGCGGTGTCTCTTCGGCAGGGGCCAAAGCGGCTGCCTCTCACACCGGATCGATTGCCGGAGCCGACAATGCATATTCGACTGCCTTTAAGCAAACAGGCGTGATTCGGGCACAATCCATGTCCGAATTTTTTAATTTGGCACAGGCGTTCTCGAAAGCCAGTCTGCCGCAAGGTCCCAATCTGGCGATCATCACCAATGCAGGAGGCCCCGGCATCATGGCTACCGACGCGTGCGAGAAAACATCGTTGAAGATGGTGCAACCCGCTTCCGCAACGATTGAAAGCCTCAAAAAAGTGCTTCCTTCCTACGCTTCCTTCCGCAATCCGCTCGATATCGGTGGCGACGCAACCGCAACCGCTTACAAGGCCGCATTGGAAGAAATCGTAGCCGACGATTCGTTTAACGCCGTGTTGGTTATTTTGACTCCCACATCGACGGCATTCGAGCATATCGAGGCTATCACCCAAGGGTTGATCGATACGATTAAAAAGACCGATAAACCGGTATTCCCCTGCTTCATGGGTAAAGAACGTATTTCTATTGCCGAAAAGATGTTCCAGAATGCCGATGTGCCTTTCTTTACTTTCCCCGAACCGGCTATCGAAAGCATCGAAACGATGTATAAGTACGCGCAGTGGAAAGAACGTGAAGAAATGACGTATGTGGTTCCCGAACGTGATAAAGCCAAAGCTGCCGCCGTGGTGGAAGAAGCCGTAAAGACCGGAGCCACTGAAATCGTGGAATATCAGGCGCAACAAATATTGAAAGCGTATAACATGCCGGCACTTGCTTCGGATTTGGCGACCACTGCCGATGAAGCTGCCGCCGCGGCCGAAAAGATCGGTTTTCCCGTGGTATTGAAAATCGCTTCGGTACAGATATCGCACAAGAGCGATGTGGGCGGTGTGAAAGTCGGATTGAAAAATGCCAGCGAGGTGCGCGCTGCGTTCACCGAAGTAACCGAAAGGGCGGCTAAGATGCGCCCCGATGCGCATATCACCGGATGTTTAATTCAGCAAATGGCTCCGAAAGGCACGAAGGAAATCATTATCGGTTTCAAACGCGATGCACAGTTCGGCCCGCTGTTGATGTTCGGCTTGGGCGGTATTTATGTGGAAATTCTGAAAGATATCGCGTTCCGTTTGGTGCCGTTGAGCAAGGAAGATGCGCATAACGTTATCCGAGAAATTAAAACGTATAAGTTGTTGGCCGGCGCGCGCGGCGAAAAGGGCGTGAACTTCGAATCGCTCGAAGACGTGCTCCTCAAAGTGTCGCAGTTGGCGGCGGACTTCCCGCAACTGACTGAAGCCGACTTTAATCCGGTGCTGGTAAACAGCGAAAGGGCTTATGTAGCCGACGTACGGTTGGCTTTGAAATAATCCCCGTTTAGCCGTTGAAAACGGTTTGACGGATATCTTACTTTTACGCCCGGCAGGTTCCTGGAACTTGCCGGGCGTTTTCCTGCGAATGATCCGATAGACGGGCATCCGTAGGGGAATCAACGCATTTACGGCTATTCTCTAACGAACTCCGGTCAAAAGACCGCCCGCTGAAGAATAGCCGTAAAAAATGTTATAACGTATTGTAATATACTCTGAATAAACTCGGGTCTTTTAAAGGCGATTCCCCTTTAACCTCTCCGAAGATTCCGGTGAAAAGCACACGCAATTCGTGGATATGCTTGCGGTCTCTCATCCATTCGATAAAATCAAGCGGATCGGTATTCTTGTAATTCTCGATAGGTTGCAATCCGCCCAATTCCGTAACGTCGGTACGGGTCGACCAAAATCCTCTGGAGGATTGGAATTCATAGCTGGCCAGATACGCCAGGAACAATCGTGCGGTGGCTTTGCGTTCGGTCAGTTTAAACATAGCAGCTCTTTGCGGCCATGTAATAAAGAATTCATCTTCCGGAATAAACGATTGCGACGGTTGTTGCGGATAGGTGGGATAGCCTACGATGTTTCCCAAAAACCCTTTTTGTCCTACCAATGCGGCCGGAGCGGCTGTTCCCCTTACAAAAGCGGGATTTTGAGCTTTTAACTCGTGCAGAAATTCCACGCCGTATTTTTTGATAATGTGGTCAAACACATACAACACGGCATCGTCATCGTGGGGAGGAGTTAAAACCAACTTGTTTTTAAACGCGGGGGCCAAAAAATCTTTGTAGTTCTTGGGCGCGACCTTTACGCCTTCCTTAGCATATTGCGGCAGGAAAGCAAAGATAAATCCGCCGATAAAATGCCCCTCGGGATCGGAATAGCCTTTCCTGATGTGAGGAAAGCCCTGCGATTTGAAAGGCTCGAGAACGCCGAGTTTCTTCCAATCTTCAAAATCGTTCATTGTTTGCAACATCACCACGTCCGGTTCCAAATAGCCGTTGTTCAACTGTTCGTACACCTTTATGTCGTGGTATTTCGACAAATCGACGATAATTTCAATATCAATGCCCGGAAATCTTTTTTTGAATTGGGCATACAACGCGTCCTGCTGGTTGGGGGCATCGCCGCCGGCCCATACCAAGAACGTTTTCTTACTGTGTTTCTGTTCCTCTTTTGCCGATGCATAAAGGGAATCCAATTCTGCTGTTTCGTTTTGATAACTCATTATACTACTATTTAAAATGAATATCGCAAAGTTATGGAACCCTGAAATGCCGGAAAAGGTAATTATGATACTTTAGATGATACTTTTAGGCTGAAGGAAACCTTTCCCTGAACTCGCAGGGGGTAGCGCGGCAATGCTTTTTGAAGAATTTAATGAAATTAGTAGGTTCGTTGCATCCCAGCCCGTAAGCGATCTCCTTGATATTCCGGTTGGAAAAAACCAATTGCCTTTTGGATTCCAGTATAATTCGATTGATGATGATATCTTTTGGCGATTTGCCTATGATTTTGGTTGTCGCCTGATTGAGTCTCTTAACGGTTATTCCTATTTCTCCGGCGTAAAAACGGACTGTCCTTTGCGTATGAAAATGTTTTTCAAGCAAATCACTGAACAGATGCACATATTCCACCTCTTTGCTTTTGTACTGTTCAATATCCTGCCGGGTATGCATTTCACGTTCCACGATCAACAAAATGCAATGCAAATAATGCCGGAGGATTTCGGAATGGAAAAAGCTGTTTTCCTGTTTCGATTCATTTATCATGAGGTCTATGATATCGGAAAACGTGCTCTTTTGGCGGCACAAGCTAATGTATGAAACCGAAAATAGATTCTGAAACAGAAAGTTGCTTTGTAGAAACCGGGCATCATCTTGCGATCTGGAAAAAAAATTATCCGTAAACAGGATTACCTTTCCTTCCGCATCGCCTTCTTGTGCAAACCGGTGGATGGTATGCTGATTAAGAAATAATACGGTGTCCGGTTCAATTTCTATTTCCTCGAAATCTACCATGTGGCGTGTTTTTCCTTTTTGAAACCAAATGATATGGTAAAATTCGGAACGATGTATTTTGGTTATCACGCGGCTGCTGTTCCGATAGAGTTGTTTCAGCTCGAGAATTTGAAATTCCTGAGGCAAAGATTTTTTGAATGAATAGTTCGAGATAGATACTTTTTGCATTTTTTCTGCCGTTTTTCCGGATCGGTTTATATGCTGTATTTCGCCTTTCCGCGTTTTGTATTGTTTCGGAACCGTCAGGAAATAAAGTTTTCAGAACAGCTTCTAAATGTAATGCTTATTTCTTGATGGTTCCTTCGGTTTGGACTTAAGCCGAAATTTAGATTATACGTTTTCAAAGGTATAAAAAAAAGAATTATCCGTAGAATATCCCGGAATATTTTTCTTTGCCTCCGGATTGTCGAAAAAGTCAGAGAGGGCGGGCGCATAGTTCCGGACGCCCTCCATCATTTGCCGATCCGTCGTTTTGAACGCTTATTGCCTTAACGAGCCATGGAGGAGGATTGGTAACGATTGTTTTATCTCAATTCATTTGGATTCTTGTCAGCCAAAGCCCTCTTTTTGTATTGGCAACCCTCTCATCGGATTTAGCAATTTTTCTTGCAACGGGAAAGTGGATGATCGGTTAGATGTCTCTATCTTGGAAGGCTATTTATGCTTACCTTTCCTGTTTTTTATGTTGTAAAACATGTTTTTTTAGTTGCTTTTGATCAAAATATGCCTTAATTTTGCAGAACGCTCTCTGGAATACAGATGGAAAAGTCCGGAATAAACGGAAAAATCTCCGGCAAACTCTTCCGCTGAGCATCAAAAGTACTTTTGGATATCGAAAAATCGATACGAAGCCTTCAGAAAGTACTTTTTGACCCAAAAAACCGATACGACGGTTCGGAAAACTGCTTTTCGACGTCAAAAAACCGATTTTTTCAGCCTAAAAGCATTTTCAAACCTCAAAAAACCGATTTTTCAACTTTAAAAAGTACTTTTGAATTCCGAAAAACCGATTTGACGGCTCTTAAAACAGTTTTTATCCCCCGCCAACCCTTTTTGAAAGCATGAGAATGAATGAAACATCCGCAAAAATTTTGTTTTTTAGTAAAATTGAATTGATGTAGTATTAATTTTCTCGAAAATGAAAGCATTACAAACCCTTTCTCAGACAAAACTCCAACAGATGGAGCTGGTCGGTTTATCGCGCGAAACGGTAACCGATATCGAAAAATCCGGTGTGGAACTTCTTACCACCGATATCCCCCTTCAACGCTATGTGAAGGATGTAAAAGATAACGTCGATCCGTTTGAAGTCGCTACGCGCAATCCCGATAAAGATCCGTACACGGAAATTCTGCAACAGAAAGACCGTCTCCGTGACCGGGCTTTCAGCCGGTTCGGCCGTAAGTTACACTATTACGAGTTCGACGAGGACCCGGCTAAACGAGCTGCCTACAATAATTTATTCCCGCTATGGCGCCTCCATCGCGACATTCCGCACTTGAACCCGAAGAATCAAACCAACGCGACCGACAATTTTTTGAACGACAGCGCCAAGGAACCCTATGCTTCGGCCATTGTCACCTTGACGATGACGCCCGAGCTTGACGGCATAAGCAACACCAACAATGGCTACCGTGCGAGCGAAGAAGACAGCCGCGCCCTGAAAGCCGTTGAGGAAACCTCCGAAGGCAAAGAATTGCGCCGCAAACTTCAGAATGCCAATAAAACGTTGTTCAACTATATCTACACGTTGGCCAACGCCTATTCCGACAATGCCGAATGGGATAAGCTGCTCACCGCCGTCAATGTTGTCCGCAAACGGTACCACGAATTACTCTCGCATCGCGAAGGACAGAAAGGCGAAGACGACAAACCGAAAAAACTGATTCCTAAAACAGGAGGAAACAAAATAATATGATTGTCCGCAAAGTATCCTAAGTATAACCCCTCTGTTGATTATCTCCATCGAAGGCGACCCGCTATAGTCATAAATATCGTTACGGGTATTGGATAAAAGAAAAATATCGCATATATTTACCAAAAATAAAGACAAGCGAATATGGAAACAATAATAATTACACCCGGAAATGAAAGGCAGAGCAACTTAGTGAAATTAATGTTAAAAGAGATGCGCATCCATTTTACCAGCCATATCGAAGACAATGAAATTGGGATCTCCGATGCTGAAATGGAAACAATCGATCGCCTTTATCATATTCGGGGAATTGAAATATCAGAGGAGGTTCCGACAGATTTTCACCGGGCTATATCCGTAGATGAAGCTAAGGGAAGAGTTCAAAAAGGACTTAGAAAAATATTTAAGGAAAAACGAGAAGGAGAAAACATATAAAGATGAAAGTGGTAATACTGCCGGAGGTTGTAGATTATCTTCTCGAACTATCCAATGTCCTGTATGATAAAGAGTATTTTGGTTTTGAAGAAGCGGCTATTAAATACACTGATGAATTATTTGAAGCGATTAAAAATGAATTGCCTTATCAAACCGCGAAGATTGCCCCTGACTATTTCAATAAATTTGGAGAGGGGATGTATTATGTCCTGTTTAAACGGAATAAAAACACTGCTTGGTATGCCTTTTTTAATATCTTCCGTCATAATGGAGAAATCGTTTATTTTGTACGATATATAAATAATAATCATATGATTGCTCAATATTTATAACACCGTATGTTCCGATAGTGATAGACGATAAATTATTCAGACCCGGATACATTTAATTGAAAAAATCCGCCGAATGGCGAAAAATCATTCCGTCATTCGGCGTCAATCTTCATTCAATCCCTTCCCTTATCCGATCCACCTCATGTATGCAAAATCCATGCGGTGCGGCAGGTCGGGATTTTTGGCATATACCCGTAGTCCGTATTGGTGCGTACCCGGGTCGTTGAGCGCCTTATGCGTTTCGAAATAAAGCAGGGAACCTTCGGTTTTCACCAAATCGAATTCATACTTCTCCAAAAACTCGATCTTCCCTGTCGTGTCGCTGCTTACCACTACGCATTCCAGGCCGAGTGTGCCCGCCATATCTTTTTTGTCGATAACCACCGTGCCGTAAGTCTGTGTGTTGGTGTCGTTGAAGTCAACCTGTTGATTCGGGTTGAAATCGAGTTTCACCACTTCGAATTTGTCCCATTTCGAGGCCATATCTTCTTTCCAGGCCACGATTTCTTTGGCTTTGGCGAAATTGTTTTCGTGCAATGTCTTCGAACGGTCGGCCAGCTTGTGGTAGAAGCGGGCGAAATAATCGTCCATCATGCGGCGCGTGGTAAAGTGCGGCGCGATTTCGGCGATGGACTTTTTGATATATTGCACCCACTCGGGCGAGTAGCCGTTGCTGTTGTGAGCATAGTACAGCGGGATAATTTCGTTTTCGAGCAATGAGTAGATGGTCGATGCATCGAGTTCGTCTTGAAACGCCGTATTGTCGTACGTTTTTTCGTCCGTCAACGCCCATCCGGCACCTTCTTTGTAACCTTCGTACCACCATCCGTCGAGAACCGAGAAATTGAGCACCCCGTTCATTTCCGCCTTTTCGCCCGACGTACCCGAAGCTTCCTGCAAGCGTGTAGGGGTGTTCAACCAGATGTCGACCCCCGAAATCAGGCGTTTGGCCAACTGCATATCATAATTTTCGAGGAAGATGATTTTTCCCAGGAATTCGGGGCGGCGCGAAATCTCCACAATCTGCTTGATCAGTCCCTGTCCGCCGCCGTCGGCCGGGTGCGCTTTTCCGGCAAAGATGAACTGCACCGGATGCTTCGGGTTGTTGACGATGCGCGAAAGTCGGTCGAGGTCGGTAAACAGCAGGTGTGCCCGCTTGTAAGTGGCAAAACGGCGCGAAAAACCAATCAGCAGCGCGTTGGAATCGATTTCCTCCAGCATATTCACAATACGGGCCGGGTCGGCCTGGTTCTTCAGCCATCCTTCTTTAAACTCCTCGCGTATATAATCGACCAGTTTCTTTTTCAGGTGCATGCGTTGTTTCCATATCTCATCGTCGCTCACCTGATAAATCTTTTTCCAAAGGTCGAAGTTCCCTTCGTCTTCATAAAACTTCGGGCCGAAATGCTTTTCATAAAAAGCTTTCATCGACGATGTTGCCCACGAAGGTAGATGGACGCCGTTCGTAACATATCCCACATGCAACTCTTCGGGGAAGTAGCCCTTCCACACGGGCCGGAACATTTCCTTCGATACTTTCCCGTGGAGTTCGCTTACCCCGTTGGCTTCCTGCGCGGTATTCAGGGCGAATACACTCATGGAGAACTTTTCGTTGCTGCCCGGATTTTCGCGCCCCATGTCCATGAACTGTTGCCAGGGGATGCCGAGCCTTCCGATGATAGGCTTCATATATTTGGCGATCAGCGGCTCGTCGAAATAATCGTGGCCCGCCGGTACGGGAGTGTGCACCGTATAGAGCGAAGACGCGCGTACCAGTTCGAGCGCCACATTGAAGTTCAGCCCGCTTTCCACATAGTCGAGCAACCGCTGCACGCTGATAAAGGCGGCATGTCCTTCGTTCATGTGATAGACATCTTTTTTAATGCCCAGTTTGTTGAGCAACAGAATGCCGCCTACACCGAGCAGGAACTCCTGCTTCATGCGGTTTTCCCAGTCACCGCCATACAATTGATGAGTGATGGATCGGTCATATTCGCTGTTACGTTCGAAGTCGGTGTCCATCAAAAACAAGTTGATGCGTCCTACGGCTACTTTCCATACGTTCGAGTAGATGATGCGGTCGTGAAAAGGCACTTCCAGAATCAGCGGCTGGCCGTTTTCGTCGTTCACCTGGCGGATAGGCAAATTGCCGAAGTTCTGCGCTTCGTAGTTGGCGATTTGTTGTCCGTCCACCGAAAGGCTTTGGGTGAAATAACCGTAGCGGTATAAGAATCCGACGGCGGTCATATTCACGTTGCTGTCACTGGCCTCTTTGAGGTAGTCGCCGGCTAAAATGCCCAATCCTCCCGAATAAATCTTCAAGATGTTCGCCAAGCCGTATTCCATGCTGAAGTAGGCGATGCTGGGGCGGTTGCTGTTGTGCGGAACCTGCATGTACGCATGATAGGCATCGTATGTCCGGTGTATCCGGTCCATCAATTCCGCATCTTTTACGATTTCCTCGGTTCGTTCCGATTGCAGGTTTTGCAGGAGGATAACCGGATTGCGGTTGCTCTTATCCCATCCCTTCGGATCGATATCTTCAAACAGGTCTTTGGCTTGTTCGTTCCATACCCACCATAAATTATGAGCGATTTCTTCTAACGGACGCAACTCTTGCGGAAGGATAGCATGAACATGAATATCTCGCCATACAGGCGTATTTGAATAACTTGATTTGATGATCATTGTATTTATATTGTCTTAATGTCTAATGTCTAAAGGTTTTTGTCTTTTCACGACAAATATAACAACTTAATCGGCGTTAAGTTTATAAGGTTTCGACAATCGAATAAAAGAATTATGCAACGCTTTGCGATAAGCTTCCTCATAATACACGATGAAGTGTTGCCAGTCCCCTTTATCGGATAATTTCGATGCTTTTTGCCGCAGCACATTGATTTGTTCCACGCTTTTCAACGAGAAGTCGAAGACAAGGGTGGCAATTTCTTTGGCGACTTCCTGAAAGTTACTGTCGTCGCGGCCGATCACTTCAATGCCGTCGTCCATACCTTCTTTATCGCCTTGTTTCTTAGCCCACAAACCGAAACCGGCCAGAGTCGTCGTGATCGTCGGGATGGAAAAAGCCACGCTTTCGTGAGGGGTATATCCCCAAGGCTCGTAATACGAAGGAAATACCGATAAGTCGAGCCCGATGAGCAGATCGTAATAGGGCACATCGAATATGCCGTCGTTTCCGTTCAGGTACGAAGGAATAAAGATGATTTTCACCCGGTTGCCTTCTTCATTCGTGAAGCCCGATGAGCGGATCTGTTGCATCACCATATCCTTGTCGGGTTGATGCAATTCGTGCGTGATAAAGCGGTCGCCGGGGTGAGAGGCTCTCCGGGACGGCATTTCTCCTTTTATACGGCGTCGCAAATCTTCCCGCGCACCTTTTATCCAAGCGGGTACCATAATAAACGCAATAATGTCTTTGCTCAGTTGAGGCGTTTTGCGCAGCATGTTCATGGCTTCGATAAACACGTCGATACCTTTGTTTTTGTATTCATATCGACCGCTCGTGCCTACCAGCAGAGCATCCGTATCGGGCGCATATCCCAAAAGCTTTTCGGCCACGCCGAGCAGTATTTTGCGGGCGTTTTTCCGGGCAAGGCGGTGGGCATTCCCTTTAGGGATGAACCCTTTCTCAAAGCCGTTAGGAGTGACCACATCGGGCTGTCGTTCCAGAAACTGGGCGCATTCCTGCGCCGTGATATCGCTCACCGTCGTGAAACAGTCGACATTCTGTGCGGCTTTCTTCTCGATGGAGTGCTTGGAAGTCATATTTAGTTGGCGGGCCATCTGGTCGCCGTTATACGTTTTCAAATAGTTGTAAAGGGGGAGGTTGTTTCCGGCAATCGACCGTCCGATGGAGGTGGCGTGCGTGGTGAAAACCGTGGCGATCTTCGGCACGTTTTTCTTAATGTACAGCGCTCCCATGCCCAACATCCATTCGTTGAAGTGGGCAATCACATGATACGGTTCGAGTTGATGGTAGCGGTAGAAACTTTCGATAACGAGGCCGGTGGCGTAAGCAAACATCGACGAATCGTGATAGTCGCCGTAAGCCGGCATCGAATCGACGCCGAAATCCACCCACATATCGCTGTATATCTTATTCCTTTGCTCGAAAAACCGGTTGAACTTGACCAGGAATACGATCGGTTGTCCGGGAACATTCCATCTGCCGGTGCGAATCTCGAGCCCTTGATGGATTTTTGCGTACTCGATCCAGGCGGGATAGAGTGTGTTATCGGCTTGAAACCACGGATTGTCGCGCCCTTCCCAAATGTCGGGGCCTATAAAAAATAAACGGTCTTTGTATAGCTTTTGGAGTGAATTCGCTCTTGTCGATAAAACAGTGTATATACCACCCACTTTATTACATACTTCCCAACTGGTCTCGAAAATGTAATCGGGAGTAGGGTTTGTATCCATTTGCATAAATCATTTCTTCTATGTGGAGTGCAAAGATACGAATTAAAAGAAGAAAGAGCAAAGAGGAAGATAATTCCAATTACAAATTACAAATTACAAATTACAAATGACAAATGACAAATGAAAGGTTGAGTGCCGAAAGACCCGGTAATAAAGACCTTAAACCTTAGGCCTTAGACTCTATCCCGGTGACTGAAGACCGCTTTCCAGCCCTTTTCTTGTGTCTACGGAACGGAATACGTATCTTTGCAACCGTTGTACAAAATAATTAAAATGAACAGTCAAATGAAAAATCTCGATTATGGTATCATCGGTAACTGCCGGACAGCGGCATTGATATCGAAAGAAGGAAGCCTCGATTGGCTTTGCCTGCCCGATTTTGATTCGCCGTCGGTCTTTACCAAACTTCTCGACGAAGAAAACGGGGGCTGCTTCGCTTTCGGCGTGTCTGAGGCTTATACCATTACGCAAACCTATTTGGGAAACACCAATATCCTTACCACGCGCTTCGAGGCTCCCGAAGGCGCTTTCACCGTCTTTGACTATATGCCCCGTTACCGTACCAACGAAGAGAAACATTATATGCCTCCCGAAATACATCGTTATATCCGGGTGACCCGTGGAGCCCCGAAGGTGCGCATCTTGTACGATCCCAAAATCAATTATGCGCGCGAAGCGGTGAAGCACGATGTCTTCGAGACCTACATCAAAACGTACTCCGTGGAGGACTCCGAAGATAAGATATATATGTATACCAGTGTCGATTTTAACCGGGTGCTTAGCGGCGAAGAGTTCACCCTTACCGACCATCAGTTTTTTGTGCTTTCCTACAACCAAAAGTTGGTCACCATCGACAACAATCGCGTCCTGCTGGATTACGAGCGCACGAAGGTCTACTGGCTCAACTGGATCAACCGTTCTCGGGAGTATACGCAATACAGCGAAATGATTAAACGCAGCTTGTTGATATTAAAGTTGATGTCGTACCAAAACAGTGGCGCTATGCTGGCGGCCGTGACCACCAGCCTTCCCGAGAGTATCGGCGAAACGCGCAATTGGGACTATCGCTTTTGTTGGCTGCGCGACGCCTCCATGTCCATCGATACGTTGTTGTTCATGAAGCATAAGAATACGGCGGCACGGTTCATCGGCTTTGTAAAACGCATATTGAAGTCGCGCGACGATGTCTTTCAAATCATGTACGCTATCCGAGGCGAACGCGAGCTCACCGAGGAGGTCTTGCCTCATTTGGCCGGATACGAGAACTCCCGGCCGGTGCGTATCGGCAATGCGGCTTACCATCAGGTGCAGAATGATTCGCTGGGATATTTGCTCGACGTGATTTATAAATACTATCTGTACTTTCCCGGCACGCTCGATGAGGTGGAAGAGATTTGGGAAATTGTGAAAAATATGGTGCGGATGGTATTAAGCGTATGGCAAAAGGCCGATCAAGGTATTTGGGAGTTCCGTACAAGGGAATTGAATTTCGTGTTCTCGAAGGTGATGAGTTGGGTGGCGGTCGACAGGGCATCGCGTATTGCCGAGTTGCTCAACAAGGATTTCTATGCCGAAAAATGGCGCGCACAAGCCGATCTTATTAAAAAGGATGTCCATGAAAAAGGGTGGAACGAAGAAATGCACTGCTTTACGCAGGCTTATGAAAATGCCGATTGCGATTCGTCCTTGTTGCTCATGGAATTCTATGGTTTTATCGAAGCTTCCGATGAGCGCTACGTGAGCACCGTCAAGGTCATTCAGGAAAACTTGTTTCATAACGGGTTGATGTATCGGTATAAAGCCGAAGACGATTTCGGAAAACCCTCTTCGGCGTTCACGATTTGTACGTTTTGGCTGGTCGAAGCGCTTTATGTCATCGGCGAACGCGAACAGGCGAAAGAGATTTTCGAATCGTTGATTTCTTATTCGAATCATGTGGGCCTTTACAGCGAGGATTTGGATTTCGAAACCAAACGCCAGCTTGGCAATTTTCCTCAGGCTTATTCGCATCTGGCATTTATCAACACCGCCGTGTTGTTTTCCGAAGAAAAACAGTTGTCGAAATTTATACAGCCGTAAAATGGAGGTTGGTGATTGGTGATTGGAGAATGGTGATTAGAGATTGGAGGTTGGAGAATGGTGATTGGGATATTTCGCTCGATAGGGCCTTCGGCGATAAACGCTGTGCGTGATAATGGCTAACGCCGATAGTCGAAGGGAACAAGGGCAATCTTTATCAATCTTTATCAGTCTTCCCTCAATCTTTTTCAATCCTCCTCAATCTTTTATCAATTTCTCCAGAAATGGGAGTACCCCAGCTTGTGCCGGAATCCGGTAATGGGCGACCGTGGAGAAGTTGCCGACTTTAATGCTGATGCCATCAGGGGGCAACGCCCGAAACATATCTTCATCCGTGGTGTCATCGCCGATAGCCAAGACAAAATCATAGGTGCTTTTGTTTAGGCGCCGCTGGATTTCGCTTCCTTTGTTATATTCCGACGGTTTTATTTCGACGATTTTATTACCCGGAACGATTTGCAGGTTGAGTCGCGAGCAAGGTCCGATCAAGGCATTGATGAGTTGCTTTTGGCGTAATTCGGCCAGCCACATGTCGACGTTCCGGTAGTGCCATACCAGCGAAGTCTCCTTGATTTCCATGTGCGAGCGGGGTGTTTTATCGATCGTATGGCGCACGATATTCATTATTTCGTCATCCCACAACTCTTTTCTCCGAATGGTTTCATGCCATTTTCCGTTCTCTTTGTAAAAGGCGCCGTGTTCCGCTGCAAAGTCCAAATCGATTCCTGCGAACCATTTATCGAGAATGGAGTGATTGCGCCCACTGTTAATGACGACGGTGTTTTTTGTATCGGCGGTCATTTCTTTCACCACTTTCAATAACTCCGGCGATGGCGCCGCATCTTCGGGATTCTTCACGAATGGGGCGAGCGTACCGTCATAATCGAGCATCAACAGGCGGGATGTGGATTGATCATAACATTCCTTGATTTGTTCGAGTTGCGGCAAGCGTACCGTCTTCTGTACGATTTCCTTATTGAGAATCTTGATTTCTTCGAGTTCCGTGACAAAATCATTCGCCCATTTTTTTACCGTTTGTGTAGAAATGCGTGTCTGCATTTTATCCAACCGTTTTCGCTTTTCCTCTTCCGGCATCGTGAGTGCTTGCACGATGGCCGTGGCGATTTGTTCGGTGTCGTTGGGATTGATAATGATGGCGTCGGAAAGTTCGATGGCGGCTCCGGCCATTTCACTTAATATCAGTACGCCTGCTTCTTCGCGTTTTGTTGCCAGGTATTCTTTAGCGACGAGGTTCATTCCGTCGCGGAGAGGGGTTACCAAGGCTATTTGGGCGATATGATACAGGGCGATAAGCTCTTCAAACGCAAAACTGCGGTAGAAGTAATGAACCGGCGTCCATCCCGGCTTTGAATAGCGGCCATTGATGCTGCCGATGGCTTGATCGATACTCGTCTTTAGTTCGGCATACCGGTCGACGGTATCGCGTGAGGGGACTACAATCATCGCCAGCGATACTTTTTCGTGATACTCCGGATGTTCTTCCAGAAATTGGGCAAACCCGTTCACACGGTGCAGAATACCTTTGCTGTAGTCTAAGCGGTCTACCGAAAGGATATTCGTTTGATTGCCGAGTTTGCGTTTCAGGGAATTGGTTTTCTTTTCCACGGCCGGAAGAGTCGGCGCCTGGTGATATTTTTCGTAGTTGATACCCATCGGAAATGCGTCGATATGGACCACTCTGTTTTGTAAATTGATTTCATCGAGGTCGCTGTTTAAATTCAGTACACGATAGATGGCGCTCATAAAATGGCGCATGTAATCGTGTGTGTGGAAACCGATGAGATCCGCTCCGAGCAATCCCTGCAATACCTCCTCTCTTTCGGGGAGCACGCGGAACAGTTCGTACGAAGGAAAAGGAATGTGATGGAAGTAGCCGATACTCACGCCGGCTCTTTCGTCTCGGATCATTTTGGGTAGCAGCATTAATTGATAATCCTGTATCCACACAATGTCATCATCTTCGATAAAAGGAAGCGATTCGCTACAGAATAGAGCGTTCACCTGTTGGTACATTTTCCAGTATTCCGCCTTGTATTCGATATAGGAAAAAAAGTAATGGCACAATGGCCATAAAACATTATTACTATATCCTTCGTAATAATTTTCGATCTGTTCGGGAGATAGGAACACCGGATGAAAATTCATTTTGTGCAACCGCTTGGTAATGGCCGCTTTTTCTTTTTCATCTTCTACATGTATGCCGGGCCAGCCGATCCAGTATTGCTCCGCTTTGGTTTCCAGAGAACCGAGTCCTGTAGCCAATCCTCCTTCGCTGCGTTTGATGCGGAAAGCCCCGTTTTTCTTTTCGATTTTTACCGGAAGCCGGTTTGATATAATAATTATTTTCATTGGGTTTTTTTGTTATTATTTCACCGAAGGCGTCGCTCGGAGCGACATTCTCGGTTATCCGGTGATATTGTAATAACACTATTATCACGTTAAAGATTAAAAGTTAACATATTTTTTGTAATCGGCGGTGTTTTATGATGGATAGATTTTTTCTATTTATAATAAAAAGGGCGCATTCATTTGTCCGTTCCGTATTTTTGTAGTAATTTCGTATCCCGATTCGTAATGACCACATTACATCCTATTTCAATCAGGAATATCAAAGGTAAAAGTAATAATAACAAGTATCATACAATTATGGCAAAAGAGAAAATTTATTTAACCTGTGATGGTAATCAGGCAGCTGCCCACATAGCCTATATGTTTAGTGAAGTGGCTGTTATTTATCCCATTACACCCTCGTCTACAATGGCTGAATACGTAGATGAATGGGCCGCTGCCGGAAGGAAAAATCTTTTCGGGCAGCCCGTATTGGTACAGGAAATGCAATCGGAAGCAGGAGCTGCGGGAGCCTTGCATGGTTCGTTGCAGGCCGGTGCGCTTACATCGACTTTCACCGCATCGCAAGGCTTGTTGCTGATGCTTCCGAATATGTATAAAATTGCGGGTGAATTATTGCCCGGAGTATTTCACGTGGCCGCTCGCGCAATCGCAAGCCAGGCGTTGTCGATCTTCGGTGATCAACAAGACGTGATGGCTGCTCGCCCTACCGGCTTTGCCCTTTTCGCGACCGGCTCGGTACAAGAGGTAATGGATTTGGCTGCTGTGGCTCATTTGGCTGCCATCGAAAGCCGTGTTCCTTTCCTTCATTTCTTCGATGGATTTCGGACTTCTCATGAAATACAGAAAATCGAAGCGCTTACCAACGAAGATCTTGCTCCTCTTTTAAACCAGGATGCATTGAAAGCTTTCAGGGATAGGGCTCTGACTCCCGATGCCCCGGTAACCAGAGGCACGGCTCAGAACGACGATATTTATTTCCAGGCTCGTGAAGCGGCGAATCCGTTTTATGAAGCGATTCCCGGGGTGGTCGAGAAATATCTCGAAAAATTGGCCGCTGTCACGGGACGTAAATACGGATTGTTCGATTATTACGGCGATCCCGAAGCAGAAAGGGTCATCATTGCGATGGGTGCGGTAACCGAAACTATCCGCGAAGTAGTGGATTATAAGAATGCCCATGGCGAAAAGGTGGGTGTCGTGGCTGTGCACTTGTATCGTCCTTTCAAAGCCGAAGCTTTCTTGTCGGTTGTCCCCAAGACGGCCAAACGGATTGCGGTGCTCGATCGTACCAAAGAACCCGGTTCTACCGGACAACCTTTATACCTCGACGTAAAAAACTGTTTCTATGGCAAGGAGGATGCTCCGCTTATCGTGGGGGGTATTTACGGATTATCGTCGAAAGATACGACTCCGGGACAAATCATTTCGGTGTATGACAACCTGAAAATGAACTTGCCTAAGAACGATTTCACTATCGGGATTGTCGACGATGTGACGTTTAAATCGTTGCCTCATATTCCGGAAGTTTCCATGGACGAAACAACCTACGAAGCTAAATTCTACGGATTAGGTTCCGATGGTACCGTGGGCGCCAATAAAAACTCCATTAAAATTATCGGCGACAATACCGACAAGTATGTACAGGCTTATTTCGCTTACGACTCGAAGAAGTCGGGCGGTTTCACCTGTTCGCACATGCGTTTCGGTGATAACCCTATCCGTTCTACCTATTTGGTCAATACGCCTAACTTTGTGGCTTGTCACGTACCGGCCTATCTGCATTTGTATGATGTGACGCGTGGCCTTAAGAAAGGGGGAACGTTCCTTCTGAACTCTTTGTGGAGCAAGGAAGAAGTCGGTCGGCACTTGCCGGATCATGTGAAGAAATATTTCGCCGAGAACGACATTACATTATATATTATCAATGCTACGCGCATCGCTTCCGAAATAGGGTTGGGTAACCGTACGAATACCATTCTTCAATCGGCGTTCTTTAAAATATCCAATATCATTCCTTATGAACTGGCGGTGGAACAGATGAAGAAGTTCATCGTGAAATCGTATGGTAAGAAAGGGGAGAATATTATTCAAATGAACTATGCTGCCGTCGACAGGGGTAGCGAAGTGGAGGAGGTCGAAATTCCCCGTGAATGGGCAACCTTGAATGCGGTGGCCGAATCGCAAGACGATGCTCCCGAATTTATCCAAAAGCTGGTTCGTCCGATAAATGCGCAGAGAGGATATGATCTTCCCGTATCGGTCTTTTCCGGCAGAGAGGACGGTACGTGGGAACACGGTACCTCGGCTTACGAAAAACGGGGTGTGGCTACCTTCGTTCCTGAATGGAACGCCGAGAATTGTATCCAGTGTAACCAGTGCGCCTATGTGTGTCCTCACGCGACCATCCGTCCGTTTGTTCTTGACGAAAATGAACAGCAAGGATTGGGCGAGGGTGTAGATCTGTTGAAAGCTCAGGGAAAACAATTCGCCGGAATGGGATTCCGTATTCAAGTGGATGTGCTCGACTGCTTGGGCTGCGGTAACTGTGCCGATGTGTGCCCGGGTAAGAAGGGACAGAAAGCGCTCGAAATGGTGCCGATCACCACGCAATACGAAAATCAGGACAATTGGAACTACATGCTCGATCATGTTTCCAGCAAAGCTCATCTGGTGGATGTATCGCTGAATGTGAAGAATTCTCAGTTCGCACAACCGTTGTTTGAATTCTCCGGCGCTTGTTCGGGTTGTGGAGAAACTCCTTATATTAAATTGATCACCCAGCTTTATGGCGACCGGATGATGATTGCCAATGCCACCGGATGTTCTTCTATTTACGGCGCTTCCGCTCCTTCTACTCCTTATACGAAGAATGCAGAAGGAAAAGGCCCGGCATGGGCGAACTCCTTGTTTGAAGACAATGCGGAGTTCGGCTACGGATTTGTCATAGCTCAAGCCAGCATGCGCAACCGTATCAAGGATTTGATGTCGCAGGCAAGACAATCCGACCAATTTAGCGATGAACAAAAAGCATTATTCCAGGAATGGATCGATCAAAAAGATGATTTGCAAAAGTCGAAAGAAGTTTCCGATAAAGTGCTTGCATCGCTGAATGGGGTGGAAAATGACCTCGCTAAGGAAATTCTTTCTCTCGAAAAATATCTGACGAAGAAGTCTATTTGGGTATTCGGAGGTGACGGATGGGCCTATGATATCGGCTTTGGCGGGCTCGATCATGTACTGGCAACCGGTCAGGATATTAATGTGTTGGTAATGGATACCGAGGTGTATTCCAATACCGGCGGGCAATCTTCCAAAGCAACACCTATTGCTGCGGTGGCTAAGTTTGCCGCTTCCGGAAAACGTATCCGTAAGAAAGATCTCGGAATGATTGCGACCACCTACGGGTATGTGTATGTGGCTCAGGTAGCCATGGGCGCTAATCAGGCTCATTATCTCAAAGTGTTGAAAGAAGCCGAAGCCTATCATGGGCCGTCGCTTATTATCGCTTACTCGCCTTGTATCAGTCACGGATTGAAAAAGGGTATGGGTAGCGCTCAACATGAAGAGAAGAGAGCGGTGGAATGCGGTTACTGGCACTTGTGGCGTTACAATCCTCAGTTGGAAGACGAAGGTAAGAACCCGTTCAGCCTCGATAGTAAAGAGCCTGATTGGACCAAGTTCGACGAATTCCTGCATGGAGAAGTGCGCTATACGGCGTTGACAAAATCGTTCCCGAAAGAAGCCGATGAGCTCTTTAAGGCGGCGAAAGAAAATGCACAATGGCGCTATCGCTCTTATCAGCGCATGGCGAATGTCGACTACTCGATGCCTCCCGTAGACAATGATGTGGTGACGGAAACAGCCGATGTAGAAAAGTAAACTTTTACTGAATGAGTATATTCGTAGCGATCAGCCTTCGGGTTGATCGCTTTTTTTAACCTGATATTTTTATCTTGTCAAGATATCATATAATAAAGAAAAAGGGCTATCTTCGCATATTATATGATAGGTTAGTCGTATGGCAAAGAATACAAAAGGTACAAAATTACCCCGTAAATTAGAACAGAAGATGCAAGTCGTAGGAGAGCAAATTAAGTTGGCCCGGCTTCGTAGGAACTTAAGTGTGTCGCAGGTGGCGGAACGTGCGACCTGTTCGCCTTTAACGGTATCACGTATCGAAAAAGGCGCTCCCACGGTGGCTATCGGTATTTACTTGCGCGTGCTCTATGCCTTGCAATTGGAGGATGATATTCTGTGGCTTGCCAAAGAAGATGCATTGGGTAAAGCGTTGCAGGATTTGAATTTGAAAAATAGAGAACGCGCATCTAAAAAAGAATAAGCGATGAAAAAGTTGTTTGTTTACGCTGATTTTGAATGGCTGAAAGCGGTTGAGCTTATCGGAGAGCTTAGTTACGAATCCCTTCGCGGTTCGGATAGCTATGGGTTTAAGTTTAACGATGAGTGGCTGAAAAGACGTGGCAGTATAGTTTTAAGTGATGATTTGAACAACTATCCCGGACAGCAATATACTCAGCCGGATAAGGATATTTTCGGTTGCTTTTCCGATGCCTTTTCCGACCGTTGGGGACGCACATTGCTCAATCGCAGAGAGCAAATCTTGGCAGGAGAGGAGAAACGCCCCGTTCGTCGGTTATCGTCATTCGACTATCTGACAGGCATTGACGATTATTCCCGAATGGGAGGCTTTCGTTTTAAAGAAAGCATCGATGGCGACTACATGAATGTAAGCGATACTCTCAGCATTCCGCCATTGACTGATATTCGAGAATTGATAGCGGCTACTCAAGAGGTGGAGAAGAGTGAAGAGGAAAATTTACTACCCGATAAGAAATGGATTGTCCAACTCGTTCAACCCGGCTCGTCGTTGGGGGGATCGCGTCCCAAGGCAAGCGTGATAGATTTGGATAAGGTATTGTATATTGCCAAATTCCCATCCCGTAAAGATGATCACGATACAGGACTATGGGAGCATTTAAGTCACTTGCTTGCTATAAAAGCCGGGATCAATGCTGCAACTACCAAAGTTATCTCAACGAATGATAAATATCATACGCTCCTTTCTCGTCGTTTCGATCGAACGGAAGATGGCCGGCGTATACACTTTGCATCCTCCATGACCTTATTGGGACTGAACGATGGCGACAATGCAACTACCGGCCATGGTTATTTGGATATCGTTGATTTTATTTTGCAAAGCTGCACGAATGTCGAAGGAAATCTTCAAGAACTGTATCGCCGTGTAGCATTCAATATCTGCATCGGCAATAGCGATGATCATTTCCGTAATCACGCATTCCTCCTGACAGCCAAAGGTTGGACCCTTTCTCCTGCCTACGATATGAATCCAACCTTGAGTGAATATCAAAGCTTGCTGATATCTTCCGCTACCAACAAAGCCGACTTAACTATCCTACTTGATGCTTGCGAGCAATATATGTTGAGTCGTGAGGTGGCTGAACAAATCATTTCAGGAGTTGTTGCCGTGGTGAAAGATTGGCGGGCTGTAGCAACTAAAATTGGTGTTTCACAGCGGGAAATGCAAATATTGAGTACGATTATTGAGGAAAGGTCTGGAAACTTTAAACAGAGATAGGAAATGTTTAAAATTCTTGTTAAATTCCCATACATAAATTGGCTGATAAACAGAGTTTAACCAGCCTCTTTCTATTTGTTTGGAGTAGGATTTTCCTGATTTATGCCTTTATTTCTTCCGTTTCAACAATAGGGATATGCTTCCAATAATGAGCGGACCGATAAGCTTTCTTTGCGCCTTTGGGAATGCACACAAGGGAAAAATTGATTCGGTCATCATTCAACAAAGGGGGAATATTGCCTTGAAAATAGACTTTTTCGATGCCTGTACAGTCGTAAAACGCACAGCTTCCGAGTGTTCTTAAATTTCTCGGAAAGACCAAATTACCGCTCAACCCTTTGCATCCCCAAAACGCAGCCCATTCGATCGTATTCAATCCCGCGGGGAAAATCAGTTTACCGATCAGTTCTGAACAATTTCTAAAGGCGTGATGCTTGATGACCGATAGACTTTTGGGCAAAATGATGCTTCCGTTCAGACCGCTGCAATTGGCGAAGACGCCGACCTTGATTGTTGTCAACCCTTCCGGCAAATGAAGGTCTCCCGTGAAGCCGTAACAGAAGGCAAAGGCGCGCTCCCCGAGGGTGGATAAAGAGGCCGGTAAAACCAACGGGCCCGATAAGTGAGAACAGCCATCGAAAGCGTTCTCACTTATCGTTGTCAGTTTTTCCGGAAGGACCAGTTCTCCGGTTAAATGCTCGCATCCTTCGAACGCGGATGTGCCGATGATTGTAACTGATGAAGGAATATTGCAAACGCTAAGGCTTGAATGGCTGAACAGTTCATCGGGAATGGCGGTTAGGCCTTCTGGCAGATACACCCGCTGAATGGTGCGGGATTCCTTAAATAATGCGGGAGGCAAAGTGATATTACTAATGCCGGAAATATCCAAAATTTCGATGCCTGACAATTCGGCCAAGATCGAAAAATCGTTGACATCCAAGATGCCGGTAATTTTAAGAGCCCGCATGTTTTTCTTTCTCTCTTCGGGTAGCAACTCGGCGAGGGTTCCCGGCGTAAGTACCTCTATGTGAACTGAGGCACTTTCCGGTTTTGCACTTTCGGGTGATGTTTTCGCCGTAAAAAACGCCATTTTCTTAGCGGGTGCATCTTTAAACGTGTTTGTTTCTTCCATTTCTATAGGTTCGTTTCTCTCCGTTCCCCAAGTTTGGTCTGATTGATATAATAAAAGAGGCGTGGGAACTGTTAGTCTTATCTCTGTTGAGGATCTGGACGCCCTGACAAATAGATAAGCAACAGCCCCACGCCATATATGACGTGGAGCATTTTGTTGCTATCATCCCATTTGTCTTGAAATTGTCCAGATTTCAACGGGGGATAATATCTAAAACGCTTTATTTTAAATCAACATACATAACGATTTTACGTTACGCCAGCAAAGGTATTAACTTTTCTTGTAATGTAATATCTTTTCCGGTATATTTTTTCATCGGTAATTATTTATCGGAATTTTTGCAATTGATGATTGCCTTAATAGACTGAAAGAGGATGAAGTAAGCCTCTATCTCAGGGAGAATGGTATAAAGGGAAAGGCTGTTCTTATGTATCTCCGCCAACATGTCATGGACTGACGATATGAAATGGTAAATGAGCGGTATGATGTCATGAATCGACGGTGCGAAATAGTACATGAACGTACGAACGCCCCCGGTGAACGATCAAAAAGATAAGATCGTATGTAAGACGGGACAAACGGAACATTCGAAAGGGTAAATTTATTCGTCGAAAGTTCTTGGGCGTATGGTAATTTGATTTTATCTTTGTATTTCATCAACAAAAAAAGTATTATGGCAAAGAATATCGATGCAAAATTCGGATTTGCAACCCGAAGTGTACACACAGGGAATGAAGTGGATGGAGAAACCGGGGCGATTCGCCGTCCTATCACCATGGCAAACAGTTATGCCTTGCCTTATGATGCGGCGGAAATGAACTGGAGCGATGCCGGCACGGTGCTATATACCCGCAACGGAGGGGCTAATCAGCGTTACTTGCAAGAAAAGTTGGCGGCACTTTCACAGACGGAAGATGCGGTGGTGTTGGCCTCGGGCGTAGCCGCGTTGCATGCCGTTTTTTTTACGTTCTTGCGTTCAGGCGATCATGTGGTTTCTTCCAACGTGATGTACATTGCGGTTTATCGGTTGCTGACTCAATACTTGCCGGAAAAATATCAGATTTCCGCTACGCTCGTCGACAGTTCCGATGTCGATGCCGTTAGAAGGGCGATTCGTCCCAATACGAAATTGATTCATATCGAAACGCCCGGCAATCCGACACTCAATATTTCCGATATTCAGGCTATCGCGCATATCGCCCACGAAAACGGAGCGTTGTTGTCGGTCGACAATACCTTCGCTTCGCCCTACAATCAACTTCCGGCAACGTTGGGGGCCGATCTGGTTGTGGAAAGCCTTACCAAATACATTAACGGGCATGGCGATGCGATGGGCGGTGCCGTGCTGGGAAAAAAAGAACGGATTGATCAAATCCGTGCGGAAGCCATGGTGAATGTCGGAGGTGTTATCAGTCCGTTCAATGCCTGGTTGATTATGCGTGGAGCCGTTACTTTACCGCTTCGTATGCGTCAGCATAACGAGAGCGGATTGGCCATTGCGCGTTTTCTTGCGGAACATCCGCTCGTTCGTTTCGTGTCTTATCCGGGTTTGGAAAGCCATCGGGGGTATGAGATAGCCAAACGTCAGATGTATCCCGGATTTTCGGGAATGATCGCTTTCGGGCTTAAGCTGGATGCGGATGGACACAACCGGTTTATCAGCCGCCTCAAAATTATTACTTCGGCCGTATCGCTGGGGCACGATGAAAGCCTTATCGTTTTTCTGGGACCCGATGACGAACGTCAATATTTATTCCCCGAAGAGTTTTCCGGCGGTTTCTTCCGCTTCAGCGTGGGATTGGAAGATACGGAAGACCTGATCGGCGATCTCGATCAGGCATTGTCTTCGCTTCTTTCATAATCAACGGTTGCTCGTTTCTGCTGCGCCGCTTTCCCGCCGGCGCTTCCTATTCATGTCCCTGCATCCTGATTGGAACAAGTCAGGGACTTGCGCCGTGAGAGGGCGTTCTTTTACCCGTCAAATGTCGGGAAGCCGTTAGGCGGGAGAAAAATAAATAGACGGGAGATATGTTTTTAAGGGGTAAAATTGTATCTTTGCCCATAAAAACAAGCCACTGATATGAAGATCGAAATTATCAACGGTCCCAATTTGAATTTACTGGGCATGCGCGAGCCGGATATTTATGGCAAAGAGTCGTTTGTCGATTATTTGGAGACGTTGAAAGCCGAATTTTCCCACGTGGATTTTTCCTATTTCCAATCGAATATAGAAGGCGAACTGATCGACAAGATTCAAGAAGCCGGTTTCGGAAGCGACGGTATCGTACTGAATGCCGGAGGATATACGCATACCTCCATTGCTCTGCGTGATGCCATAAAGGCGGTGCCGGCGCCGGTCGTAGAGGTGCATATTTCAAATGTGCATGCGCGCGAATCGTTCCGTCATCAATCGCTGCTCTCGCCTGTTTGCGCCGGAGTGATTGCCGGATTCGGAACCGATTCGTACCGCTTGGCGACAGAGGCTTTGTTAAAAATAACGACTCGTACTCAAAATTATCACTCATAACTGAATAAGGATATGTTTAAACAGACAAAAATCGTAGCGACTATTTCCGATAAGCGCTGTGACGTGCCATTCGTCAAACAACTTTTTGAAGAAGGTATGGACGTGGTCAGGCTCAACTCTGCCCACCTCGACGAAGAAGGTTTTCTAAAAATCGTCAACAACGTGCGGGCTGTGTCCAACCGCATTGCTTTATTGGTGGACACGAAAGGCCCTGAGATACGGACCACCATAGCGGAAAAACCCATCGAGTTGACTACCGGGCAACTCATCAAGATTATAGGAGATCCCGATGGGATATCCAACCAGGAAGTGATTTGCGTTTCTTACAAAGGAATCGCCCAAGAGATGAAAGAAGGGGAAGACCTGCTCATCGATGACGGGGAAGTGGACTTGAAAGTGAAGGAAGTGCATCCCGATTATTTGCTTTGTGTGGTACAGAACGATGGCGTGGTCGGAAGCCGTAAGAGCGTCAATGTGCCGGGGGTGCGCATCAATCTGCCCACCATTACCCCGCGCGACCGTAAGTTTATCGAGTTGGCCGTCAAGCATGATCTGGATTTCATTGCCCACTCGTTTGTCCGCAGCAAGGAAGATATTCTGGAAGTGCAAAGTATCCTCGACGAATATAAAAGCCCTATCAAGATTATCGCGAAGATAGAGAATCAGGAAGGCGTCGACAATGCCGACGAGATTCTCGATGCGGCATACGGCATCATGGTGGCGCGCGGCGACCTGGGTATCGAGGTGGCGCAGGAAAAAATACCGGGCATACAACGGGTATTGATCCGTCTGGCTATCCATCACAAGAAGCCGGTCATCGTCGCGACTCAAATGCTGCACTCGATGATCGAGAATCCGCGTCCTACACGTGCGGAAATTACCGACATTGCCAATGCGATTTATTATCGTACCGATGCCATCATGCTCAGCGGCGAAACGGCTTACGGCAAATATCCCGTAGAGGCGGTGCGGACGATGAGAAAAGTATCTTATGAGGCGGAAAAGACGAAACTGAGGGAAAACGATATTCCCGTTCCTTATGACGAAGACGATGATAAGGAAGTGACGACATTCATGGCTAAACAAGCGGTCAAGTCCATCTCCCGCCTCAACACGAAGGCTATCGTTACCGACAGTCATACCGGCCGTACGGCACGTGTGTTGGCTGCTTTCAGGGGACGGCGCCCGGTGTTTGCGATTGCCACCACTGAGCGGTTGGCGAGGGAGTTGGCATTGTCTTACGGGGTTACGGCCGAACATCAGCCGGGGCGCGGAATCGATAATACGAAAGAGAGCCGCCGGGCTTATTATATATATGCCATCAAAAAGCTGATGGACGAAGGCTTATTGCTTCCGGAAGATCGGGTGGCTTATTTGGGCGGCAGTTTCGGGGAAACCGGAGGAACAACGTACCTTGATATCTGCGAGGTGGAAAAGATTCTGGAAGCCAAAGACAAATATAATCTGCCCGATTTCACCTTATAAAGCCGAATGGCATGCTCGATACCGATTCATTGGAAGAATATATTTTGTCGCATAGCGATCCCGAGCCGCCATGGCTTCGCGATCTCTATCGCAAAGCCCATATCCGTCTGGTGCATCCGCGCATGCTATCGGGGCATTTGCAGGGGCGGTTTTTGAAAATGCTCACGCAGATGATTCGTCCGCAAAATGTACTCGAAATCGGAACCTACACGGGATATTCCGCCTTGTGTATCGCAGAGGGATTAACCGGCATTTCGTTTGTTTATACGATTGAAAAGGATGACGAGATGGAGGATTTTATCCGCGAAGCATTTGCCGCATCGCCTTATGACGGTCGGATATGCCTGTATATCGGCGATGCGGCAAAGATTGTTCCTGCTTTTGCCAAAGATTTTTTCGGGATGGTGTTTATCGATGCCGACAAGAGGGAGTATTGGGAACATTATGAACTGATTCTTCCCAAAGTGCTACCCGGAGGCTATATTCTGGTCGATAACACGTTGTGGAGCGGTAAGGTGCTGGAGAAGACGCCAAACAACGATTGGCAGACCAAAGGAATTTTGGAGTTTAATGAGAAGTTGGCGGCCGACGATCGCGTGGAGAAGGTGATTCTTCCTATTCGTGACGGACTGACGCTGATACGAAAAAAAGATAGACGATGGAAACAAACAGACAGTTAAAAATAAACCGCTTGATTCAAAAAGAACTAAGCGAGATCTTTTTGCTCGAAACCAAAAAGATGCACGGCGTACTCATTTCGGTGACCAATGTACGTGTTTCGCCCGACTTAGGCATCGCGCATGCTTATTTGAGTATCTTCCCGTCCGATAAAGGAGCGGAGTTGCTGGCGAATATCAACGAGAACGTGAAGGCGGTGCGCTACGACTTGGGTAAAAGAGTGGGGAAGCAGTTACGTGTAATCCCCGATCTGAATTTCCATCTCGATGACTCGCTCGATTATATCGAGAACATCGACAAGTTATTGAAAGACGATAAGTAAAAGCGTTACAAAGAATGTCGCTCCAAGCAACGCCCCCGGTATACAACACCTAAAAAAACGATGCAGTGAACTTATCCTTTTTTATTGCCCGGCGATATCTCTTCTCGAAGAAATCGCACAATGCGATCAATGTGATCTCGATCATTTCCGTGTGCGGCATAGCTATTGCCACCATGGCGATGGTGTGCGTGCTGTCGGTCTTCAACGGCTTTGGCGGGGTAGTGGAAGGATTGTTCAGTGCGTTCGATCCCGAACTGAAAATCACCGCCCGGCAAGGCAAGGTTTTCGATTATCATACGCCTCCGTTCGAACGGGCCCTTCGAGTCGAGGGGATCGGGATGATTTCGGAATCGCTCGAAGAGAACGCCCTTTTCCGTTACCGCGACCGGCAGGTGCCGGTCCGTTTGAAAGGAGTGTCGGAAGAGTTCCGCCTGTTGACCGATATGGATCGCATTCTGATCGACGGTGATTTTCGCTTACGCGAAGATGTGGTCGATTATACGAGTATCGGGGCGGGTTTGGCGATGACGTTGGGCATACGCGCCGGTTACATCGATCCGGTAGAAATCTATTCCCCGAAGCGCGATGAGCGGGTGAACCTCGCGAATCCTTCGTCGGCATTCACCATCGGATCGGCATTTGTCGGGGGCGTGTTCAGCTTGAACCAGCCCGAATACGATGATCAACTGGCAATCATTCCCATTCAACTGGCCCGGGAGTTGTTGCGCTACGAAACGGAAGTGTCGTCGCTCGATATCAAATTACAGGCCGGGGCATCGGTGAAAAAGGTGAAATCGGAGATCGAGCGGGCGCTGGGCGACAGCTATCTGGTCGAAGACCGTTACGAGCAACAAAAAGAGTCGTACCGCATGCTGCAAATCGAGAAGTGGGTGACGTTCCTCATCCTTGCCTTCATCTTGTTGATAGCCGTTTTTAATGTCGTCGGGTCGCTGCTGATGCTTATCGTAGAGAAAACCGAGGATATCAAAAGCCTCCGGAATATGGGCGCTCCCGATTCTCTCGTTTTGCACGTATTCCTTTATGAAGGATGGCTCATTTCGCTTATCGGCATCATCGCCGGTATTGTTTTGGGACTGGCATTATGCCTTTTGCAGCAGCATTTCGGGCTGATCCGTCTGAGCGATACGCCGGGCGCGTATGTCGTGGATGCCTATCCGGTGATTGTCCGCTTTACCGATGTCGTCATCGTCTTTGCCATCGTGAGCGTCATTTGCGGGCTGACCGTATTGTATCCCGTCAATAATCTGAAGAAAAAATTGAAATCAATATAAAGTAACGAGATTGTATGAAGATAGCCGTTGTTGGAACAGGATACGTGGGACTGGTGTCGGGCGCGTGTTTTGCCGAAATGGGGGTGGATGTCACCTGTGTCGATATCGATAACGAAAAGATAGAAGGACTGAAAAACGGAGTGATCCCGATTTACGAGCCGGGATTGAAGAATATTGTTCTGCGGAATTACGAAGCCGACCGTCTGCATTTCACCACCGATCTGCCGTCGGTGCTGAACAGCATGGAAATTGTGTTTATTGCGGTAGGTACGCCGTCGGACGAGCAGGGGAATGCCGATCTTTCGTACGTGTTTGAAGTCGCCCGTACCATCGGCGACCATATCGATACGCCGCTGTTGATCGTGACCAAAAGCACCGTACCGGTAGGAACCTCTTTCCGTATCCGCGAAAAGGTAAAGGAACGCATGCGTCTGAGGGGCGCGGAAGACCTCGATTTCGATGTGGCCTCGAATCCCGAGTTCTTGAAAGAAGGCGCTGCGGTGGAAGATTTTATGAGTCCCGACCGCGTTGTGGTCGGCGTTGAGACCGAGCGGGCGCGCAACCTGATGACCCGGCTTTACCGCCCCTTCCTGTTGAATAATTTCCGAGTAATCTTTATGGATATCCTTTCGTCGGAAATGACGAAATATGCCTCCAACGCCATGCTGGCCACGCGCATCAGTTTTATGAACGACATCGCCAACCTGTGCGAACGCCTCGGAGCGGATGTGAACATGGTGCGCCGCGGCATGGGCAGCGACTCGCGCATCGGCAAATACTTTTTATATCCGGGCTGCGGTTACGGCGGGAGTTGTTTTCCGAAAGATATCCGCGCCATCATTCAAGCCGGCGAGGAGGCCGGTTATGAGATGGGCGTCCTCAAAGCGGTGGAAGAAGTGAATAACCGGCAGAAAGGCATCTTGTTCGATAAATTCAGCCGTTATTTTCAGGGAGATATAAAGGGCAAAACGGTTGGCGTGTGGGGATTGTCGTTCAAACCCGAAACCGACGATATGCGCGATGCCCCCTCGCTGACTCTTATCCGGAGCCTGCTGAAGGCCGGTGTGAACGTGCGGGCTTACGATCCCGCGGCGATGAAAGAAGCGCGCAAGTATTTGCAGGAAGACATTTACTATGCCACGGATATTTACGACGCCGCCAACGAGGCCGATGCCTTGATCGTTCCCACCGAGTGGAAAGAGTTCCGGCTGCCGAATTGGAATATTCTGAAGAAGATTATGCGTTCTCATTTGGTGGTTGACGGACGGAATATCTATAACCGAGAAGATTTGGCCTCTTACGGCTTCGACCATCAGGGTATCGGGCAGAAAGATTGATGTGCTGATTGAGGAGCGGGGAAACGCGCGTGACGGTGGGGCCTTCGATTATTGGAATGTCGAGAGGAAAATCATCAGTAAAACCAGTTGATATTTTGTAGCGACCTCCTCTTCGTGATAATATTTCTTAATGTTGTTACGAACGATATTCAGAGCCAGGTTGAAACGGTTCATAACCGATTTTGGGGATATTTGCAGCACCTTGGCCGTTTCGGTTACAGATAATTGTTGTTTCCATCTCAAAGAAAAAACATGACGTTCGGCCGGAGACATTTCTTGTAATGTATCGGTAATGATTTGTTCCAATTCTTGTACGATGACTTGTTCGTCGACAAGATTTTCCGTCATGGCCATCAACTCGGGCAAAGCTTCTTCCCAAAGCACTTGTTCGGGTTTTCGGCTGTAATGATCGATTATCATGAATTTCAACCGTATGAACAGATAGTTTTTCAGAGATCCCTCGGCATTTCCCCTAAGGGTGAATCGCTTGTTCCACGCCTCGATCATCAATTCCTGAACGATATCTTTCGCATCATCTATTCCCAGGTGGCGTGTAGCCGTTCGATACAACCGGGCGGAATAACGTTTGAAAAGGATTTCAAATGTACCTTCTTGCTTTGCCGCTTCTATATCGCTAAGAGATTCGTTTAAGCCGATTTCATCATTCATTTTTCTACGCATTCCAAGAAATTCACTGCAAAGGAATAGCATAAAAATGATTCTATCCCTATATTTTCTATTAAGATTTTGTTACATTTTCGGGAGTATTTCTTTTAGTTTTTTTTAACTGGTTTGTATAGGGATATTCTTCCTTCAGCACCTGCTTATACTATAGGACGGGCAATGATAGACGTCTTATAAAGTATTGATAATAATAGTATGAGATTGAAAAGATTGTTTTCCGGTTATGTGAAGGGAAAATCGAATAAAGAAGAAGAGCGGATTGTGGAGGTATGGTATGAGCGGAAAACGGCTTCCGCCCGCGAAAAGGTAACGGAACAAGAAGCCGAAGCCTTTTCAGAAGAAGCATGGCAGGAGTTTAAAGACTGGCGAAAGAGTAAGAAATCACAAAAAAGTAAACGGATGAGGCTTATGTATGGCGGGGCGGCTGCGGCAGTCATCGCCGTCATGATCATCCTGTTTCCGCCTGCCGGTATCGTAGAAAGCGCCGCAGATCTTTATTCGGGAATCGTTACGCGTGATGCGCACTATACCGAATCGGGCGATAAACTGCTTTCGCTCGTGTTGGAAGACGGGACAAAAATATCCGTCAATAAGAACAGTCGCTTCCGCGTCCTTCCCGGGAAGTTCAATTCCAAGGTGCGGGAAGTGGAGCTTATCGGGGAAGCTTTCTTCGAAGTGGCGCGCGACGAAAACCGCCCGTTTATCGTCCATACGCCCGGCGGCTTACAGACACAAGTGCTGGGTACCTCTTTCAATATAACGGCGTATGAAGAATTGGGCGAACAAACCGTGACGGTGCTCACGGGGCTTGTCAAGGTAAGCGACGCCGGGGAGCAAAGCGTTCTGTTGAAGCCTGACTTTTCTACCGTCTACAAAAAAGAGAAAGGAACGCTGTCCGCCCGCCACGTCGACGCCGGTTTGTCTACGGCTTGGCGTGAAGGTACCTATTATCTGAATGAAGCCTCGTTTGCCGAGGTTGCCCTGCGTATCAAACAGATCTATAATTTATCGTTATTCGTTAGCGATGATATTCAACTTTCGCAACCCATTCATATGACTCTTTCCTATGATATTCCTCCGGAAGTCATTGCGCAGGGGCTTGCCGACGTATATCATGTCTCTGCCCGCATAGAAAACAATACCCTTATTCTTGCAAAATAAATATCAAACGAAGATAGTAATAGATGAAACGAAAATGGATCCTGACAAGCATCCTCTTAGTTGCTTGTTTTATTCGATTGGGTGCTACGATTGTTGCGCAAGACCACTTATTTCCGCGTGAAACGATGACGGAACGGATGGAGCGCATCAAGCAATTGGGAAAAGAAACCGGACAGACCGTGATGTATCGTTCCGATATATTGAAAGATAAAATGGCTCCCGAATTTACGGCGCATACCGGTAATATGGAGGAATGGCTGAAAGAGTCGTTACGGAACTCCGACTTGGTATATAACAAGATAGCCGATAAACATTATAGTGTGGTCGAGAAAGAAAAAACAGCGGCTCCTCAGCAATCCGGCAACGGCATTATTCGCGGACGCGTGGTGGAAGCCGAAACTTCCGAGCCGCTCATCGGCGCAACGGTAAAAATAGTGGGGACCGGCTTCGGCGTAATGACCGATATCGACGGCTATTATTCCCTCACGAAAGTTCCCGCCGGGCGACATATGTTGGAAGTAGCGTATTTGGGATATATGACGGAAAAAGTAGATGTGCGGGTACGCGATTCTCAAACCGAAACATACGATGTGGCGCTTTCGCCCGACAGCAAGTTGCTCGAAGAAGTAGTCGTCAGCGGTGTCCGCCGTGAGCGCGGCTCGGTGCCCCATGCTACGGTGTCGCAAGTGGTTCAGGAAATAAAGGAATTGCAAGTGGTCGCTTCCGGTATATCATCGGAGCAGATTAGCAAGAGCGCCGACCGCAATGCGGCGCAGGCCGTGGCCAAAGTAGCGGGCGTAAGTATTGTGGACGACAAGTTCGTCATCGTGCGCGGATTGAATCCCCGTTACAATCTGACCTATTTGAATGATAATGTCGCACCGAGTACTGAAACTAACAGCCGCTCGTTCGCCCTTGACCTGATACCCAGCCGGGTGATAGACAAGATCGTGGTGCAGAAATCCCCTTCGCCCGACGTCCAGGCGGATGCTACGGGAGGAGTAATTAAAATATACACCAAGGATGCCCGGGCGGTAAAACATCTTGATATCGATGTCCAGTTGGGGCATCGGGCAGGGACTTCGTTCAATAATGATTTCCTTACTTACAGCGGCGGCAAATACGATATATTAGGCTTCGACGACGGAACACGCGCATTGCCTAAGGGGGTGCCGGGGTATGGCAGCCTGAAAACGGCTAAATTAAGTCCGTCCGAATATGCCAAAGCCTTTAATCCCACCTTTGCCTATGGCAAAAAAACCGCCCTGCCCAATTTACAGTTTACGGCAAATTATTACGATGCTTTCAATTTATTCGGCAAAACGCTTTCCTCGCTCACTTCCCTGAGTTATAAGAACGAGAACCATAAACAAGGCCGCTATACGCAACAGGGTGTAGGTTACGAATCGCTGTTCACTACCGACAGGATGGGGGCGGAAGACCGTAATACCAATACGGTACAAACCAACCTGCTGCAAAACTTCACCTATACGCTCAACGATAAGCATGTTCTGTTTTTTAAGAATTTTGTCCTGCAGCAAGGTACGGATGGTGTTGTCGTGCGCGACAGTTGGGCTACTTCTATTCTGTTTCGTCCGAATGAAGGTGGAGCTTACGTAAAAAATAGAGATATCAATCTTACCTACGACCAGCGGCTTCTTTATGCGGGCAACTTAGGAGGTACGCATAAATTCAATAAGGGACGCCACGAAGTGAATTGGAACGGCGGTTATACCTTCAGCCGGCAGGAAATGCCCGACCAGCGGGTAGTACGGCTTACCGGCGTAATGCAGGAATATGCTGTAGGCGATGCCGAATTGTTGTGGCGTGCAAGAGGAGCAGTACCCGCGACCTCGGGAGAACGGATAGACCCCGTTCCCTATTCCGTCGGCATTATTTCACGCTTGTGGAGCCGCAACAGCGAAGGGGTATATAACGGTTCATTAGACTACAACGTTAAGATCACCCCCTGGCTGACCGCCAAAGCCGGTACTTTTCACCAGTGGAAGAGGCGCCGGTTAGACCGCCGTATTTACACCGTGCACGAAGGTAGCATGGTTAATCCTGATTACCTTGGAGCTACCGATAATCCCAATTTTACTACTTGGATAAACCCTAAAATAGTGCGTTTCCGACACCAAGACCTCCCGGAAGTATGGAGCGAGGCCTATTTAAAAGACGACTACACGGGGCTGCGGGTGTACGACCGCACTTCTGGCGCGGATACATACCGTGGTACGGAACAAAACAATAGCGCCTACTTCCTATTGAATATCGCGCCCGCCAACCGCTTTGTGGAGATATATGGCGGGATACGTTACGAATACAACCGTCAGAAGATAGCGGCGGCCATCCCCGCCGGGTTTTATTCCAAAATCAACACGCCCATTTTGGTGGACAACCCGATGAAATCCTGGCTGCCCTCCGTCAGCCTAAGCCTGCGCCCCATAGAACAGTTGGTGTTCCGCGCCGCGTACGGCAAAACGGTCAATCGCACCGAATTCCGCGAGGTATCGCCCTTTCAGGAATTAGACTTTGCTAACAACACCTTGTTGCAGGGTAATCCGGAACTGGTATCGGCAAGGGTGGAGAATTACGATATCCGTTTAGAATATTATCCCCGCCCCGACAAGGGCGACCTGATCAGCGCCGGCGTATTTTACAAGGACATTGTCAACCCCATAGAGCGTATCAACAATACCAACAGGGTGGAAAGCAATTTTCCTTCCATATCTTTCCATAATGCCGCCTCGGCAAAGGTAAAAGGCGTGGAGGTGGAGTTACGCCAGTCCTTCGACTTTATTCCCCTGCCTTTCATCCGCAACCTTTCTTTTGCGGGTAATGTATCGCTGATAGAGAGCAACGCGCTGTTCGATGAAACGGCAGACAGTGAAATAATAAAAGAGCGCCCCTTGCAGGGACAAGCTCCTTACCTTATCAACGCAGGCTTATACTACGAGAACGCCGCCTGGGGCAGCAAGATAGGAGTGATATACAATACTGCCGGTGAAAATATCTATGCCGCCGGATTGGGGTATCGTTATAACTCATACATCGAAGGGCCAACCTATCGGGGCGGTTTAATAGAGCTGCCGCGCAAATTGCTCGATTTTTCCTATACCCAGCGTATCGGCAAAGGCTTGCAGGCAAAGCTGACCGTCCAAAATATTTTGAATGAAGCTATCATCATAGCCGAAGACTATAATTTCAGCAACAAGTACGAACCGCGAAAAAAGGAGCCGGTCATTTTGGAAGAAATGGAAAACGAGGACGGCTCCGTGCAGAGAAGGATGGACTACGGCGACAATTTCTATTCCGAATACAATCCCGGGAGGTATTTTACTCTTAGTATATCCTATTCTTTTTAAGTACTTTATGTGATTATAATGATAATAAAAACAATATATAGTATGCAAAACGTTTTTCCAAATCAAAATCACGGTTTCTTGATATGGCTTTTAGCGATAGTTCTAAGCTTGGGATTTAGCGCCTGCGACGAAACGGACGAGTATTATGAAGTGTTGAAAAAGCAGCCGGAACTGGTCGGTTTCTCGGCAACCGGTTTAAATGCGAACGATATCCTGGTAATCTACGGGCGTTTTAATCCAGATGATCTGGAAATCCGTATCGGGGATATCGAAAAGGTCAAAATAGAAAGCATCGATACGGTCGATTTATGGGGTTCTCAATTCCGGTGGGATTACAGTTACCTTGCAATAAAAGTAATTATTACCAACGAAATGGGTATCGGGAAGAACCGACCCGTTACCATCACCTCATCCGGCATTACCGTTGAAAACATCCCGCTTATTGAGATAAGGGCGCAATACAGCCTGTTGGAAAAACCCCTGACGTTAGAAAAGGTGGCGGATGTGCCCGCAAACAACCGCCCTGTTTATTGCAATAATGGAAAGGGAAATTTTTATTTTTTCCACGATACGGAATATAAACTGACCCGGATAAGCCCGGACGGCGGCAATGAACAGGTTTTTGACAAAAACATTTTCAAGGACAATGACGGCGTTACGTTCAGGATAACCCGTGTGGACGGCATAGGCATCGACCCGCAGGAACGATATGTTTACCTTTCGGCCTACACGCGGGCGCTTACCGGGCAGCCCAACCACTATTACCGCCTATGCCGCTACGACCTGAACAGCGGGCAATGGACGGTGCTCAACAAAACCGCCTATTCCACACGGACGGCCAGCCGGACGCTGGAAGCCACACAGCCCTTCGAGGGCAATGTGGGTGAAGCGAAGATATTTACCGTTACCGGCGTTTATCCGGATAAAGAAGGTAATGTCTATTTCAATATGGACAACCGCTTTATTACCCGTTTAGATGCAGCAGGCAATTACAACATATTGTCCAAAAACAGTAACTACGCCGACAGCCCGCAAATGGAGAAAGGCGTGCCCGTCATCAACGGATATACCGATGAAGAGTTGTTGAACATCATACCGGGTACGGTGGACAGCTTTACGAACGTAGATATCATCCATCCCGAGGGGAACGAGTTTTATACCAGCAGTGTGGATGGCTTCTACCGCCACAGTCTTACCGGACAAAAGCGGATAAACGGATTCGACAACCGGTACACCCGGTTTAGCGGTGCAATACTCTACTATGCCGAAATTATTGACGGGCGGCCTTATACTACCGGTTATTTTAACAGTTCCGAGGAGCGTTTAACGGGACGTTACAGCAGAAGTGACACCGACAACAGCGTATGGGGCAGACTACCGTTGGCCGATGGCAAACTATTAGTGCTGTACAACTATCCGCTCGCCACAGCCTATATCGCGTGGGGCGTACTCGATTTTTCCGAAGAACGCGGCTATCATTACTCTCCCGGACAGTTCGACCCGATGAATTACAAGGTGAATTTTGACGATGTATTGATTAAATACGACGACGAAGGACACGTGTATTTCACAGCCAACAATAGGCAAGTGATTCTTAAAACAGTGTATAAATAATGATGAAATTTATGAATGACAGATAATGGATACAATGGAATATATGAATAAAACAATTACACACAAACATTGGATATATATGTTGCTCATCCCCTTTTGGGGAATTATAGCGGGCGCTTGTTCCGAAAATATAGAGCCGTATGAGCCCGGCGACGGGCAGGGCGCCTACGTGAATTTCTACCACGCCATGGAAGCGATACGCCAGGGTGCGGCTGCGGATTCGCTTTACCGCGATAACATGATCTATATCAATGACTCTATAAAGGGCAGCATGTTTAACAGGGTTTCTTCTCCCCGGTTTGAGTATAGCCCGCAGGACGATGTCAGCCAATATCCCCTCACCATTACCGGAAGCCCCTATGTAAACGATTATGTAAGCAACTGGTATATGGATAGAAGAGTAGATGTGTACTGGCTTCCCCTGATGGCGGGCGATTACCGATTTATTTTCACTTCGCGCGACAAAACTTTCCTGAAAGAGGATGTGGTGCCTTTGGCTCCCAAAAGCCTCAACACCCTGTATATTACCGAAAGCCCCGAAACCGAAGATGCGTATGCCATTGTCAATGTGCCGGTAGAAGTAACGGGCGTCCCCGGTAAAACGAAAGTAAACGTCGTGAACCTCTCGCCCGATCTGGGGAAAATATCGGTAAGCTGGGTAGGCGCCGGCAATGAAACATCTCTGATGGGTGAAAATATCGGTTTCGGGCAATACACCCGCTTTGCAGAACTGGATACGGCGGATGCCGCCGCCGGTGTTTTCCACATACAGGTTGGCAAACAGGGAGGAGGAACGCTGCGCAGCCATTCCCTGCCTGCAAGCCCGGGAGGCGTATATACCGTCGTATTGCAGGGCTTTTCGGAAAGTGCCGAACGGCGCATCAAAAAAAGCAACGATGCGTACTCCACGGTCAATGTAAGCCCGAACTTGCGGTTGACGCAACGGAGGTTGTATTGGGAGGGGCAATAAAAATGAAAAATAAAATAGTCCCGGGAGCGCCAAACGCCGCTACGCCCCCAAAGGCTCAATAAAAAATGTAACGTAAGCGGCAAGAATAGAACAATTTAATTATATGTATGTATGAAAAAGTATTTTTTTCTTTTAGCAATGCTCTGTTCCGTAGCCCTGATACAGGCGCAGACGGTAAGTGTAACTGTAGAGGAGGGTGGGCTGAGGGCCGCCTTGGTTGAAAAAGCAGGTGAAACTGACGGGATTTTAAACGCGATTTCCGACCTGACGATTGCAGGAACGTTGAACATAACAGATTTTTACGCGCTTAGAGAGATAAGGACTGCCTTAACCCGGATTGATTTAAGCAAAGTTACGGCTATTTCCGGAAGAGAAATACCCTGGCCTGGATTTAATCAGTTCTCCGACCTGGCAACCGTTCTCCTGCCGGAAACCCCGGGGGTGGTTACTACAATTGGAGAGGCAGCTTTCAGCTTTTTACCTAAGTTGAAAACGATAGAAATTCCGGAAGGCGTAACAACTATTGGAGGAAGTGTATTTAGGGATTCAGGGATTGAAAGCCTTGTATTGCCCAATACCGTAACCTCTTTGGGAAGAGAAGTCTTTGCGGGTTGTACCGCGCTCAAAAGCATTATCCTGTCCGAAAACTTAACGGCTATACCGGACAATGCTTTTAACGGATGCAGTGAGCTGGCTTCCCTCTCCATACCCGAAGGCGTTAAAACCATTGGCGGGACAGCTTTTCAAAATGCGAGGAAACTCAAAACGGTAGAGCTGCCCTCCACGCTTGAAGAACTGTACAATCAGACTTTCAGGAACGCCACAGCGTTAGAGACCGTTACGATATATGCCGATGTGCCGCCTAAGTACGACGCTCTCTGGCCGCTATTTCGCAATATAGACCTGAGCAAGGCAACCCTCTATGTGCCCGCCAGCGAAAACGGCACGGTGCTGGAGGCATATAAAAGTGCGGAGGGATGGAATGCGTTCTGGACGGAAGAATTTACGAATATCAAAGAATTTAAATATGAGCAGAGTATCCTCGAAGGCTTTGAGGATATCGCCGTCAAATTTGGAGATGTGCTCGTCTTTCCCACCCAAACCGACCAGGAGCTGCCCGTAACCTACACGATTGAAGAAGGAAAAGAAGCCGTAGCCACACTTGCCGGCAATAAACTGACCGTAACAGGCGCCGGCGAAGTACAGATAACAGCTACACAGGCAGGCAACCTCTTTTACTCCGAATTTGAGAAAACCATCACCGTTACGGCTACCGCCACGGATTATAGCTGGTTATTAGCGCCGGCAATAGACTATGAGGGCGATATAGCCAGGGTAGTTGGTCCCGGAGGCACAACGGCAATATTCACTAAATTCTATGTGGGAGGCACCGAGGTTCCACTGACCGGCGGCGCAGCCGATATATCGGGCGCAACTGGCACAATAGAACTGAAAGCCACAACAGCCGATGGCAAACAGGTGATCCGGCTGGTTATCAAACGATGAATTGTGAATGATGATGTATGAATTACAAATGAAGTCGAAAGTCAAAGGTCTAACTGTCTAAAGACTAGAGACCGGCGACATTCGACACCCAAAACTAAAAACTAAGCACTAACAACTATTTGTGATATGAAAAAAGTATTCAACATTCTATTTATGGCTGCCCTGATTATCGGGCTCGCCTCGTGCAAAGACGATAAAGACGAACCGGCCGCAACGCTTACGCTCGACACAACGACGGAAGTGACTTTGAAACCGGGGGCATCGAAAGTGGTAACGGTGAAAACAGGTAACGGCGACTATAAGGCTACGCCGGCAGACACGAAAGTGGTGACAGCCGATATCAGTAACGACCAAATCACCCTTACGGGGGTAGGCGAAGGCTCGACGACCATCGCCGTAACCGATGCCAAAGGCCAAAAGGCGGAGATAAAAGTAACGGTAGGCGTCCCGACTGCAGGGACTTTTGTATGGGACACGTATACCGCCAAGTTCGACGAGGCGGATAAGTACGGTATCGCGCTTCTCGAAAACGGTATTGCGTTAACGGAATTGACAACCGATAAGAAACAGTATTACCTGTCGTGGACGTCGGGCGGCTTAACCGCCGGCGACAAAACGGGCGGCAAGCTGGAGGTCGTCACCCCCGACGGCAAGGACAACCAGTCGTTCACCCTGACCTCGGTGAAAATAATGGAGACGAAAACGGCCGGAACGCTTTATATCGCTTTCGGCGACGGGGCGAAAACCGGCGACGCCGTGCTCGTGAAGTAAGCGATAGGGCTGCGCCGGATAAATTACTTCGTAGCGATGGGGGCTTCACCCGATAGCGCTTTCGGCCGATAAATTATCCTGCAGGTTGTTTGCTCGGCCTGCGGGAACGTTAAAGAACGATGAACGATGAATTATGAGCTATGAAGGATGAGTTATGAATTCAGTCCAAGGTCAAAAGACAGAAGACCGGGAACATTCATCCTTCATAGTTCATACATCATCCTTCATAACTCATCCTTCATAATTCATAATGCATAATTCAATACAACGTGCGGGGAATAGACAGGAAACAACATGAACAGCTTATGGCGCGGCTCAAGCAGCTTCGGGAGCTGACGCGCGACCGGGAGGAGCGGCGCCGTATCGACAAAGAAATCACCGGGCTCAGTAGAATCTACCGGAAATACGAAGCCTATGTGGACGGTTTGTTATCGCAATCCGAATTGTATTATACGCACTACCGTGAAATATTGCCCGATGCGACGAAAGAATTGCGCCGGCTGCATAAGGGGGGGAATGATGTGCTGATGTGCTGATGAATCCCCTTTTCGAGCCCTATCCTCCACTTGTCCCGATTTATCGAGATTGCCTTATACGTTCAAAAACTATTTCGTTAGGCGGGAGCAGAAATCAAACTTGTTTGAATGATGCCCGATCATGCAAAACGACTTAGAAACTGTTTAAATTTGTTTCGCTGCTTCAAAAAGAATTATTTTTTAGGAGTATTCTTTCTTGTTTTGACGATAATAGCGGGCTATTTGAGCCAAATAAAAGGAAGAAGAATACAAAAAAGAAACTTTTTGAAGGCGAAGAATTTCAAATATAGACTTCGTAAGAAATTTAAACAGTTTCTTAATTTATTGGAATTATGATACAAGCACAGATATTAAAAGATAAAGATGGAGTTTCCATGGGCGTTGAAGAGATCACCGGCGATCTCCCCCAATGGGAAAAGGATTTTATTGACACACGTCTGGAAACAGCCAATAAGCATCCCGAACGGCTGCATCCGCCGGATCAGCTTTTTCAATAAGAGGAGATGAAGAAATACGCAGCTTTCTATCTTGACGAGGTTAAGAATGATTTATTGTCTGCGAAACAATGGTATGCCCGAAAGCAGGATGGCTTGGATGAGCGCTTCCGCCTACAGATAAAAATATGATAGAACTGACTCTTGTTTCGGATGTTGTTGAAGAATATGAAATGGAGCATATGGCTGTTGCAACTGACCGTTATATCGGGGAACTTAAAGCCCGGGGCGAAGCGTGCTGGGCGTGAATAAAAGCGCAATGACTATGTAAAAGAGGGTGCCGCTAACGACACCCTCCGTTAACGAGAGATTCACAAAGCCTTTCACAAGGCCTTTATTTTCCGGTCTCCTTTTTTGTCCGGTCGGCTTTGAGTTGCGCGATGCGTTGGTTGTAGAGCGTTTTGGTTCGTTGGATCAGGTTGTTGACGTTCGAAACGAACTCCTTAGCCTCTGCATTGGGCTGCTCTGCTGTGGCAAGCACGGCCATGGCATAAGCGCGTTGGGTAATCTGGCCGTAAAGTTTGTCGATCGCCTTGCGTTTGGCTGCCGTATCGGCTGCTGCGGGCTTGTCGAGCACCGTTTGCTTTTCCCATTGGTCGTAACTGTCGTTTATCGTTTCCAGCGCATCGATGTCCGTAGCGATACCCACAGCCGCGATGTGAGGCGCCAGGGCCGGGGCGCGCAGGTCGAGCACCATCCCCTTGATGTCGGCCGTCTCCTGGTTCTTCGGCCGCGAGGCGAGGCCTTTATAGGGGCTGATGACGGGCACTAATGCCGTGTAAGCGTCGCGTTTGGCGGAATTTGGCGATCGGGCCGCGTTGAGGATTTCACTGATAATATAGGAGCAATAGTCATCGCGTTCGGGTTCCAGGGCGTCTTTTTCCGCCGTGGTAGAACTGCCTGTGCCGCGATGCACCAGGTCTTGCTCGGCATCGATAGCCTGCCCGTAAGGATCCGCCAAGGTTTCGGCCCCGATTTTTTCAGGGCTTGCGGTGGGGATGAAGGAAGAAACAGAAGAATGAAATCCGATATGTTCGGAATTGTTGAGCTTGCCTAAGCCAAAATTGATAATCTTTTCCATTTTATATCCATTTAATTGATTAATACACTATGTAACGCCGGCCATTACCGGCTCTTGAAGTCTTATGTTTTCCCCGTGCACCTCGGCGATGGAAAGCCGGAAAAATGAAACCGGACGGCCGATCTCTACAAACGGGCTGCAAGAGTTGAAAAACGCTTTGAAGACCCGCGCGAGACACCTTCGGAGGGTCGAAAACGCCTCACCGGGGTCAATAGATGCATTTCGGAGTCCCGAAACACGTTTATCGAGGTCGGGAAATGGATTTTCGAGGTCAAAAACAGGTTTATCGGGGTCGAAAGATGTGTTTTGAAGTGCGGAAGGTGTCTCGCGGCGTCCTCTAGAGGTGTTTTGAAAACGGAAAGCCTCCTTATCGAGGTCTATGAATGTCGTTTGGAAGCGCAAAAGCCTCTTGTGCGGGGTCGCGGCAGGTTTCCGGCATACGAAAAGCCCTTTGCGCGGGGTCGCCGTTAAGGTGCTGTCTAAGGCGGGCAATATGGGGACGGATGGGATACGATTCTCATGGACCTCACGTCCGTTACGATAGATGAACACCCTTTTATCATATAAAAGAAGTTCATTCATATTATCGGGACACAAACATCCGGATTACACGGCGAAGGTCGGAACAATTTTTGAAACCGCCAACTATTTGCGTGATTATTTTTCTTCCGGCTTTCTTTTTCTTCCGGAAAATACGATACCTTTGTGACGATTAACCATTTTATGTATAGAAAGAAATGAAAACGAAAAAGCAGAATGAATCCGTTGAGAAAGAAACGAATAAGGTGTCTGAACCGCAAGCGGCTTACGAGACAGATATGAATGCCCTTAAGCTGGCAGGCATCCATGCATTGATCAGCATCGACAATCCGAGCATCCTTCAAAAGGCCGTCAAGACGTTGGTAAAAACCGCCGGGCAATCCGCCCCGAAACCCGCCGTTGACGAGGAAGAAGAAACCATCGGCAAAGAAGAGATCCTGTCCGCCATCCGCGAAGGGCTTTTAGAGATGAAGGAGCGCCAACGCACAGGGAGAAAAGGAGAAACTTTACAAGAATTGATCGATGAGTTATAGTATTATTATCAATCCTCCTTTTAAAAAAGAGGTCAAACGACTCGGTAAAAAATATCCTTCTTTAAAAAAAGATCTTCAGATATTGCAGGAGGAATTGTTCAAGAATCCCGAGGCGGGAGTCAGCCTCGGCAACGGCCTCCGCAAAGTGCGTATGGCTGTCGGCAGCAAAGGGCGCGGCAAGAGCCACGGCGCGCGAGTGATCACCGTGACGGTTATCGTGAATCCGGAAGAACGTGAAATCAACTTGCTTTATATTTACGACAAGAGCGAGCGGGATACCATTACGGCAAATGAAATAAAGGCATTGATAGAGGAAGTCGGGCTATAAATAATCTGACTTGCGCCAAAGATGGGTACGGGTCTCCGGTCTCTGTGTCAAGAGCAAATCGCTCATCGTTCATCGTTCATCGTTCATCGTTCATCGTTCATCGCTCATCGTTCATCGCTCATCGCTCATTTCAGTACCTCCGGTCGCGCATGGTTTGCGCAGAGGCGGACGATGAAGAACCGCTTCCGGTTTTCCGGCTTTGTCTCTTGGAAGACCGTTGTTTCGCTTGTTGTGCGGAGGCATAGGGTTCTTCTTTCCATAGACCCTTTTCGAACTCGAGGAGTTGCTGTTCGATTTTCGTCCGTTCCCGTGCCGTCTCTTCGGGCGTGGAAGTGTATTGCGAAATCGCCAGGTTACGAGGATTGGCCGCTTTATAGATTTCCCCGTCATAGTCGTGCTTGCGGAAAAAATCGTCTACCGTGCCGCTCATTGTATTGTTCAGGCTCGAGGTCATCAGAGGCATTTGCAAGGCATAGGGAGCGATTTCGGCATAAGGAATCCAGAAGAGCGGGTAACGCACCGTCTGCGCATCATAATCGCCCTGGCGGAAGATGACCGGACAGATCGCGATCGGCACGCGGTGGAAGTTCGACGTCCCCGTCTCGAAATAATAGGCTTCCTTTAGATAATATCCCTGTACTTCGTTGGCGGGAATGTCCACATCACTCACCACAGCGCGCCCGTTTTCGGTGGTATGATAGATATCGAAGCGGTCGAGGAATTCGTTAAAATCGACCGTATATTGATCGGTGAACAGTTCTTTGCCGTCGAGATATTCATACGCCTTGATCTGTCCGTCCTGCAGAAGGCGGAAAATCATCGAGAAGAGATTCATGCGCCCGTCCTCGGGTGTAAGCGGATAGTAAAGAGGGGCGTTGGCTTCCTTCGACAAGTCGAGATAACGGTAGATGATGCGCGACCATTTTGCGCGGTCGAGGATGTTTTCTTGCCCTCTGTTCAGTTGCCGAGCCCGGATGCCCGATGCGGCGGTTGCACGGTTGGGTTGTGCGGTTTGGTTGCTGCGGCGGTTCAGGATATCCTGCGCCGTTTCCTGCGCCCAACTATTACATACCGAAACCATTGCGAAGGCGACGGCGCTTAGGATGAATAAAATACGTTTTTTTTTCATTATCTGTTCTTTTATTTTCTTATCTCTCGCAGATTTTGCAGATTTACGCAGATTTATTCCATGAGATGATTGACGATTCTCTTGATCGATGAAGTGATGTCGGAAGTATTGAAGTTTACTAGTAGCCCGAGCCTTTTGTCCGATAATTTAAGATAGGTATGGATTTGTTTGTAATGTATATCGCATAACTCTTTTACCGATTTAATCTCGATGATTACGCTGTCCTCAACCAATATATCAATCCTATAACCTACGTCGAGTTTTATTTTCTCATATATCACAGGCAATGCTACTTCTGTCCGGACACTCAACCCGGATTTCATTAATTCATAAGCCAATACATGTTCATAAACTGATTCTAATAATCCGGGACCAAGGGCATTATATACTTTGAAAATAGCGCCTCGTATTTGGTAGGATAATTCATTTTCAGACATCTCCTTGTTTTTTTATCTGCTCATTCTTTTGATACTTATTTATATCTGCGTAAATCTGCAAAATCTGCGGGAAATTAATTTATTTCCCATGCAGATTATTCATATTCTCCAGCGCTTGCAATTAAATGCGGTCGAGTTTTGCTTGCGTTTCCTCCCAAGTCTGAAACACCATTTTGCCTTCATTATATTTTTGCAATCTTTTGTCCAATTCGCCTTTTTGTGCATCGGTCAATTCGTCTTCTGATTCATCTTCGTGATAACTCACAGCCAAGGCTTCCATCATGCGCAAGAGATGATTGTCTGCCGAATCGACATACTGTAATACTCTTTTTCTTAAATCTACTGAGATATTCATAATCTTTTTATTTTATCCGTGTAAAGATACTATTTATTATAAAAAGTACGAGGAGTTTATTCTCTTTTCATATATCTTACAACCAATTTCATCCCTTCATCCCATCAGCATCTCAGCGCATCAATAATCATCTTACTCTCACTTCGATGACGGCTATTTCGCGTTCCGTGGCGTCGGGGCCGGAAGCCATCACGCCCGAGATATAGAAATAATTACCGCGCGCAAGACGGCGCATCTGTTCTTTCTGCCGCGCCGAAAAGCGGCTGCCGTCCGATACTTCGGGAATGGCGTTGCCCATCGAGTCGAAGAACACCGTACGGAAACTCTTCACCCGAAACGGGATGTTGAGGATGCCGTCGTCAATCGCCGCCTTGATGCCGTCCGCATTCATCAATACCGCTTTCGATAGAGCGCCGCCCTTGAACATCGCCGGATTGCCGTTGCCATCCGTGTATTCGATGTAGGGCGTCGGGTCGGGCAGGGCGCGTACGCGAAACTCTTTCGACATGAGCGTGCGCGATTGCGAGCCGGTGCGTGCGGCAATGGATACCGTGGCGTTTTGCCCGACGGCCGACGGGCGCGCCACCCAGAGCGATCCCCGCCGCGCGAGGGTGCCGTTGGTCATGGTGGCGGTCACATCCTGCGGGGCGAACCCCGGTACGGAGATGCTTATTTCGTTGTCGATGCCGGCATACAATACGTTCATCAACACGGGGGCGATGGTGGCCATCGGCTCGATGACGGTATAACGGCTTTGGAACGTGCGGCGCAACACCGATCCGTCGGCGTTCGGCAGTTCGATGTATCCTTCCACCGGGAAGGTCCCGACGCTGCCGGCGGATGCGCTGAAGACGCCCTTTTGCGAGGCGTCGAGCGTCCGTCCGTTCACCCTGATGGCGGGATATTTGGTAGAGTCTTCCGCCGAGAGGACGATGCGCGCGTTGTACGTGCCGCCCTGAATGACCACGTCCGACTCGGGGATCACATAAGCGTTCACCCGGTTGACGCGGAAGTCGCCCACGTCGACACTGCTCAACAGGTTGTCGAGCGCTTCGCCTTCGGCCGAGCGGATGTCGTTTTGCAGTTTCGAAAGCAGCGTCACGGCCGCCGAGACGGGCATATGTTCGAATAGCGAAGCCTCCCAACTTTTGCCGCCTTTTGCGCCGGTGTCCAGGTTGTTTTCGATGAGCCGTTTCCGGCCGTTGTCGGGCAGAAATGCCGCGATGCGGGTGCGATAAGCGTCGACGGCCTCGCGCAGGATGCGTCCTTGCCCGTCGATGGGCGAGAGCATGACGACCGAAGCGGCTTCCACGTCATCGCGTTTTTTGATATGCGTCACATCGCCTTTTTTACCATCCGCTTTTTGCACCATGCGTACCTTCAGGCTTTCGATGTAAGTCGAGAGCGAGTCGCTCATGGCGCGTACCTGCCGCCCCTTGCCGTACCATTCGCCCGCCTTGTCGGGGTTGCGGTCGTTGTAAGCGCCCAGCTCGTCGAGGATTAGCGTATTGCGTTCGGAAAGGTTGGCGGTCGATGCACGGAGGCCGTCCTCCACCTTGTCGAAGCCGTTCAACACATCCGCCGACACATTGAGCGCAAGCATCGCGATGAAAACCAGATACATCAGGTTGATCATCTTTTGGCGGGGAGAATTCGGACTATTTGCTGCCATTTTCTAATTATGCATTCGGGCGGGGAGTGTTTCCCGTATTTCCCATATTGACGGTCATCGCTTCGATAAGGCGAGCATAGACCTGATTGAGTTCTTTGAGTTGTGCGGTCATCTTTTCGGTTTCCTGACGGAAGACGGCGCTGTCGGGCACGCTGTCGTCATAGAGATGCTTGATGCGGTTGAGGCCGCTATTGATGTGCTCGATCGTATCGATTTGCCCGCTGATGCTCTTGAGTTGAATTTCATAAATCGTGTTCAAGCCCGCGATGTTGCGGTTGAGCGCTTCCATCTGCTGTGAATAGTCCGCCGCGTAACGCTCGAATTCGGGCGAGGGCGCAGGCGCGACCGGGTGACCGGGAAATGGGGAGACCGGGAGAGCGGGGGACTGGGAGACGGGGTGACCGGGAGACTGGGTGACGGGGGGATGGGGAGATGGGGAGACTGGGAGACCGAGTGACTGGGAGATGGGGAGACCGGGGGACTGGGAGACCGAGTGACTGGGAGATGGGGAGACTGGGAGACCGGGAGATACTGTTCCTGCGTCCCCAAGTCTCGTTGTCTCGTTGTCTCCCTGTCTCCTTGTCGCTGAGTCTCCTTGTCCCTCTGTCTCACGGTCTCTTTGTCCCTCTTTCTCCTTGTCCCTCTGTCTCCCAGTCTCTCTGTCTCCAAGTCTCTTTGTCTCCCTGTCTCCTTGTCGCTGAGTCTCCTTGTCCCCGTTGGTTACCAGCGCCGGAAACACGTGTTCCCATTCATAGTCTCGGAGAGGCGTATCGAAGGCCGAGAGGATAAAGACCCCGCATTCGGTGATCATCCCGATGAACAACATTTCGTTGCCGAAGGGGAAAGCGAGCAGTTTGAACATGGCGCCGAGGATGACGATGGCGGCGCCGAAACTGTAAGCGTAGTTGATGAAACGGCGTCCCCGTTCGGTGTTGAGAAAACGCTCGAGTCTGTTTTTGAATTTATTGTCTGTATGCATGACGTGACTGATCTGCTTGGTTGGTTTATCGTTTTGAATTGGAAAAATTGATCTGCGTTCGTACGCAGCGGAAGCCGATGTAAGACCGCCCTCGGTTTTGATGCTCCGCGTCGCGCATGTCGGAGCGGATAAAGGTCGATGCGTCCTTCCACGAACCGCCTTTCACCACTTTTCTTTTCAGGGTGTAAGGATCATCCGGCGCGGCATCATAACGATATTCGGGGTTGAGGTCGCTCATGCGCTCGTTGCCCGATTCGGTGTAGGAGGTGGATGTCCATTCGGCTACATTGCCCGCCATGTCGAAGAGTCCGAAGTTGTTCGGGCTGAAGCTGCGCACTTTTGCGGGAATCAGGTGATTGTCGGCGGCATAGGCTCCTTCGCCCGGCTTGAAGTTGGCGTTGTAGCAGCCATTCTCGGCCGTCACCGCATCCGAATCCCAAGGATATTTGTTGTTCGAGTTGGCGTTGCGCGCAGCCATTTCCCATTCCGCCTCGGTGGGAAGGCGGTATTTTTCGATAGCAACCTCCTTTCGGTTGATGCTTCGCTGAAGGAACATCGTGCGCCATTCGCAGAAAGCGGTGGCCTGTTCCCACGACACGCCCACCACGGGATAATGTGCGAAGCCCGGATGCGCGAAATAGTTGCGCATGTAATATTCGTTGTTGGCGTCGGGGAAATCGTTGACCCAGCACGTGGTGTCGGGATAGATATTGACGATGCGCGTGTGGACGAAGTCGTACAGGCTGCTCAACGGGCGGGTAATGGTTTCGTTGACGATGCGTCCGCCGGCATCGATATAAGCGGTATCTTTCGAGATGAGAATCACTTCGGCGGGATCGGCCGGGCGGTCGGTGTTGAGGCTCCGTTCGGCGGCATTGAGGCGATAGGAACGTTTGGCAGCTTCGGCTGCGTCGAACCATTCATAGCGGAAGTTCATCTGCCGGGCGTCGAGCATCTTTTGTCCGGTGACGGGATGGGTGGTATATACGCTGTTGATGGCGGCCTCCTCTTCTTCCGTGTTGCGCGTCCAGGGGATAGGAATTTTCCAGTCGAGATGCGGGGTGACGGGATCGCCGTATTCATCCTCCGTGATCTTATAGATATCATCGCCGCCGTACGCCGGGTCGGCGAGCCGTTCGCGGATGATGGAGTCGCGCACCCAATAGACGAATTGCTTGTACTGCGAGTTGGTGATTTCGGTTTCGTCCATCCAGAAGTTGTCGACCGAAACCCCTTTGGCGGGGATCGTAAACCCCCAGAGCGAATCGACATCGGCGGGGCCCATGCGATAGGCGCCGCGCGTGACCAGCGTCATGTTGTAAGGCGTAGGCTCGTCCCATACCTTGCCGGCGGGAATACCGGTCAGTTCGCCTCCCGTAGTGCTGACGATACCCCGCCTGCCGCACGAGAAAAGCGCTGCGGCCAATACGATCGGAATAATTATCTTTCTCATATATCTTTTTTAATTAGCGAATTAGCGAATTAGCGAATTAGCATATTAGCATATTAGCAAATTAGCGAATTATAATATCCGGATGCTTTTTTGCGCCGGCCGCTGTTCCTTCGCGTTGACGTCGAAGCGGTAGCGGATGCCGATTTCGTGGGAGCCTTGGCTTTCACGCCCGATGCCGGCGGTATGCCATTCGTAAGCGTAGCCCATTTCAATATCCTTTATCACAGCTCCGGCGAAGAACGCGTATCCGTTGCGGGACCGCCACGAAGCGCCCGCCGATAACTTTTTCTTATACACGGCGCGCAGGGTTGCCTGTACCTGCGTTTCGTCCAAGCCGGCAAGAACCCACACCATCGGTTGTAATTCGTATAACGGATTCGGCAGGATTATATTGTATCCGGCCATCAAATTAAATGTACGGGGAATCACCGCGCGCGCCGAATCGCCTGTAACGCCGGCTGACGACAGTGAGTCGGGCGAAGCGTAAAATGCCGGGCGGTTGAGATGCATCACCGACAATCCCGCGAAGAAGCGCCTGCCCGTATAGGAAATGCCGGCATGCAGGTCGAAGATTTTTTCCGCTGCCGTATTCGCCTCCAAGGCCGGTTTGCCGTTTCCGGCGATCGTGTCCGCCAGGAGGCGAATGCTTCCCGCATCGTACTTCAAGTCGTATACGCCCGCGCGCACGCCGATATTCCATTCGCCGGCGCTCGTCTTGTGTGTATAGGCGTATTGCACGGCCAACATCGCGTTGCGCAGGTCACCTAAATTTTCGGTTGCCGACACCATGCCGACACCGTGCTTTCGGTTGAGGAACGAAAGCGGCATATCGGCTGTTACGATGATCTTCTTCGGTGCATTTTCTATTCCGCTCCATTCATAGCGATAAAAGGCGGAAGCTCTGCCTTTCGCCGTTTCGCCCGCGAATGCCGGATTGTAATAGGTCTTTGCCGCCCAGTATTGCGAGAGCGGCGCATCCCATTGGGCTATGGCCGCGGCGGCGTGCAGCAGAATGAAGGCAGTTATGAATAGCGGTTTGAATCTTTGCATCATTTTTTCTATAGCGAGGGTTTCGCTCCGGGCGATGCCCTCGCTTTCTATATAGTAACTGACAAACGGCCGAAAAATTGTCTTTCCGTCTACAAAATTGCCCGGTTGGTCTCATTTTAAAGGATCATAGTATCAATCTTTATACTTTTAGGCCATGAATAATCAACAAAGAATGAAATGATGAAGAGAAAGAGTCTTTTTTTATTGCTTGCAATTTTGTTTCTATCGCTGACCCTTGCGGCGCAAAACGAACCGCTGACGCAAACTATCCGTGGGACGGTGACCGACCGTGCTTCGGGGGTGCCTCTAGGCTATGTCACTGTCCAATTGGTCGATTTATCGTCAATAGGGGGCGTGACCGGTGATGATGGTCAGTTCGAATTGACAAAAGTTCCGTTGGGACGACATACCGTCAAGGCTTCTCTGACCGGGTATGACCCGACGGAGTTACATGAGATATTGGTTACCTCGGCGAAAGAAACCGTGCTCTCCTTTTCGATGAACGAAAATATTCGTCAGTTGGAGGAAGTGGTTGTCCGCCCGAGTGTCAACAAGGAACAACCGATGAATAAGATGGCGTTGAGCGGAGGGCGGATGTTGAGCGTAGAAGAAGCCGCCCGTTACGCCGGAGGCATGGATGACCCTGCCCGGTTGGTGAGCTCTTTCGCCGGCGTAGCAGCCGGGATGACCACCAACGGCATTTCCATTCACGGCAATGCGCCGCATTTATTGCAATGGCGGCTGGAAGATGTGGAAGTTCCCAATCCGAATCATTTTTCCGATATATCGGTATTGGGAGGTGGCATTTTATCTTCACTCAGCAGTCATGTGTTAGGTAATTCCGACTTTTTCACGGGCGCTTTTCCCTCCGAATATGGCAATGCCCTTTCGGGTGTCTTCGATATGAAACTCCGCAACGGAAACAACCGGCAATACGAACATACGTTCCAACTGGGAATATTGGGTATCGACTTTGCTTCGGAAGGCCCCATCAGCCGCAAACACCACTCGTCATATATCGTTAATTACCGCTATTCCACCACGGGGTTGATGGGTAAGATCTTTCCTCAAATTAGTGTCGGCGGAACACTCGATTATCAGGATCTAAACTTCAAACTGAATTTTCCTACCTCCAAAGCCGGAGTATTTTCCCTGTGGGGAACGGCGTTGAAGGATAAAGTGAAGCCGGTTCTGGAAGATGTAGATGATTGGAAATATGCGGATGACGGTATCTTGTCGTCGGCCAATCAAAAAACGATGGCGGCGGGAGCCGGATACCGGTATTTCTTCGGCTCGAATACGCTGTGGAAGACGACATTCGCATATACCTATTCGCACCTCAAGACCTATGCTGACATATATGACCGGAAGCTCGACCCCGTGCCTTACCGGGATGCCTTTATGCGCTATGGTAATGTTATTCTCACCTCATCGCTCAATCATAAGTTCGCCTCGTGGCATACCCATCAGACAGGACTGACTGTTTCCCGTTTGAGATACGATATGCGTGTTGATGCGTCGCCGGATTATAATGCCCAAATGGTTAATGTGGCGGAAGCAAACGGAAACACGTATTTGGCATCGGCCTATACCAATTCGTCGGTTATGCTGTCGAATCGTTTTACGGTCACCCTCGGCCTCAATGCGCAGGTGCTTACGCTTAATCGGCATTGGACGATTGAGCCGCGCATGGGGGCTAAGTGGCAAGCTTCCCGAAAATCCTCTTTTGCCTTTGGTTATGGTTTGCATAGCCAAATGGAACGGTTGAATGCCTATTTTGTGAAAGGCGAAAACGACGGCTTGCCCAATAAAAACCTCGATTTCACCAAAGCACATCATTTTACCTTCGCCTATAATTATAAACTGTCGGAGAACAAGAACCTGCGTATCGAACCGTATTTCCAATATCTGTATGATGTGCCCGTCATTGCCGACAGTTCGTATTCCGTTCTGAACCGGAGCGCTTTTTATGTGGACAATGTGTTAGTAAACGAAGGTAATGGCCGCAACTACGGTATTGATATCACTTTTGAAAAATATTTAAGTCGTGGATTGTATTACATGATTACCGGCTCGGTGTTTGATTCGAAATACCGTGGCGGCAACGGTGTGTGGCACGATACGAAATTTAATCGCCGCTATATTGTGAATGGATTGATTGGCAAAGAATGGATTTTCGGGCGTAAGCGGCAACATATTCTTGGGGCGAACATCCGGCTGACGGTGCAGGGCGGCCACCGTTATACGCCGGTGGATGAAGAGGCGTCGCTCCGTGATCCCGGCAAGACCATGCATTACGACGAATCGAGAGCGTATTCCGAACAGTTTGTACCATTGTTCATAGCCCATTATACGTTTAGTTATAAATTGAATATGGAAAGAACGGCACATGAGTTTGCGGTGAAAGGAATTAATCTGACGCAAAGCAAGGAGTATTACGGTCACGAATATAATCTGAAAACCCTTCAAATAGAACCGAAGATGCGTGCGACATCGTTGGTCAATATCAGTTATAAGATAGAATTTTAAGATGAGAGGATAAAGGGATTGACCCGCAATCCTCGAATAATTTACAGGATAGTAGAAAGATTATATGGGAAAAATACTGTACTTTTGGAGGAACGGCAGGGCGGACACAACCGATGGAATGGTGGCTCAAGCTTGTGATAACGCAAAAAAAGAGAATAAAAGATTGTAATGAATACGGAAATTGCTTCAATATCTTTTGTGTATCGTTTCCTGTTCGGTAAGCCGTTCAGGGTGGGGCGTCATGCATTGTTGGCATTCGCGTTGGCTATTATCGCGTTAGGGAGACAGGTGCATTGTTATCAACTCTATCCCGGTATTTCCTTGCCGCTGTGGATCTTTTTTGTGGTGAGTATATTCGCGGTTTATTTGGCGGTGGCCTATCTCAACTTATATTATCTGTTGCCGCACTATCTGTTCAAGGGAAAGTATTCGAAATATATTTTCCTGCTTTCGGGGGTGGTTTTTATCTTTGTCTTTTTGCAGACTACACAGGAACTCGCTCTCTATCTCGGCTTATCCCCCACATACTATTTAAGTCATTTGAAGCCGGGTAGTATCGGAGATTTCTTCTCTTTTTTTCTGACAAATATGATTTGCCTATTCGGGCTTTCGGCCACCGCGCTGTTACGACAATGGAACAATGAGCGCGAGGAGGTGGCGCAATTGGAAAAACAGAAAGTCCAAACCGAAATACGGACATTTAAGGAACAACTTAATCCTGCATTTATTTCGGCCGTCCTTAGGCTGACTTCCGACCTGGTGCAGAACGATCCCAGCAAGGTTTCAGTAATACTCTTTCAGCTCAGTCAATTGTTAAGGTATCAACTATATGATTGCCGAAGGGAGAAAGTATTGTTGCAAGCCGAAGTGAATTTTATATCCGATTATTTGAAATTGGAACGTATCTGTTCCTGTCGGTTTGATTATTCCGTACAGGTGGAGGAAAGCATGCAGCCGATGTGGATTCCCCCTTTGTTGTTCATGCCTTTTGTCCGGTATGCCGTAGAGCATATCCATATAGGAGAGAATCCGTTTATACATCTATCTTTCGAGCATTCAGGCGATGGCCTGCAGTTTACCTGCCGGTTGGAGAACGCGTATTTCAGCACCGACACTTCCGCTTTGCAACCGGTGAGGCAACGTATCGAATTGCTCTATCCCGAGGTCTACTGCTTGAATTACGACACAGATTCCATCACTCTTAAACTGGAAAATAATGATTGACACTCATGAGTTTAGAATAAACGATTTCCTCTTGAATCCACGAAACCGGCTTCTTCGGCATGTGTTGTTGCAAGGAATGATTCTTCTGATTAGTTTCAGTAGTTTGATTGACGGATTCGGAGATGTCAATTTCTCTTCCGGGCGGTTTTACGGATGGATAGGGTATTATTTTATCATCAATTTGTTGGTGTATATCAATATATATTGGCTGGCACCCCGGTTTCTCATAAAAAATAAGATGGTGAGATATCTCCTTTCGGTCATAGTCTTAATTGCTGTCATTCTTTTAATCGCCGTCGTGATACAATCGCTGTTTGAGGATTCTGAAGGGCCGGTAAGAGGACACGATATATCGGCGATTTTGCTCACATTGTTTTCGTCGGTCTTTTCCATTGGCCTGTTGATTGCTGGGAGTTCGGCTGCTTTGTTCTTCCGCTATTGGTTACGTTACGGGCATCGGAGAAATGAGTTGCAAACCGCCGCGTTGCAGTCGGAATTGCAATATCTGAAAAGCCAAATCAATCCGCATTTCCTTTTCAATATGTTGAACAACGCAAATATTATGGCGGAAGAAAATCCCAGCTTGTCTTCCCATATCCTTTCCCGCCTTGACGACCTTTTGCGTTATCAATTTGAAGACAGTGGCCGCGACCATGTGCTGTTGGCCTCCGATATCGCCTTTCTGACGGATTTTCTGGAGCTGGAAAAAACACGGCGTGATCATTTTGACTATACCGTCGAGCAAAAAAGCCTACCCGAAGAAGTCCGTATTCCTCCTTTGCTCTTTATCCCTTTTGTGGAAAATGCCGTAAAACATAATACAGATGGGATGGAAGCCTATGTGCACCTTTCGTTCGATTGGATTGAAGGCGGTCTGCATTTTGTTTGTGAAAATTCCAAGCGGATTTGTTCTGTGGCTCATGAGAGTAGTGGCTTGGGATTGGCCAATATACAACGCCGCCTCGAATTGTTGTTTCCTCAACGTTACATCTTGACGATTAAAGATAGAGTGACGGTGTATACGGTGAATTTACAGATTAAACTCGATGAAAATGAAGTGTATTATTGTTGACGATGAGCCCATTGCCCGCATCGGAATAAAAAAGAGCCTTATTGGGATTCCTCAATTGGAATTGACGGGCGAGTTCAACAGCGCCGAATCGGCTTCACTGTTTATGGAAAACCATGCGGTGGATTTAGTCTTTCTGGATATTCAAATGTCGGGTGTCAACGGCTTGGAGTTTGCCCGCAGCATTCCCCGTCAGACTCTGGTCATCTTTACTACCGCTTTTTCCGAATATGCCGTCGACAGTTACGAAGTGGATGCGGTGGATTATCTTGTAAAACCTATTGATGGAACACGCTTTCGTAAAGCTGTGGATAAAGCCATCGGCTACCATCAACTGCTGATGGCCGAGGAACAGCGGACTGCGGTGGAAAATACTGGAGAACACCACATTTTTATCCGGTCTGAACGGCGTTTTTTTAAAGTACGGTTTGACGAAATCCTGTTCATCGAAGGATTGAAGGACTATGTCGTTATTCAGTTGCAAAACAGGCGGCTGATCACCCGGTTGAACATCAAGGGTATTCATGAGTTGTTACCTCAACGTGTATTTTTGCGCGTTAACCGTTCGTCTATTGTGAATAAGGAGCATATCGACTCGTTCGATAACAACGATGTCTTTATCGAGGATTATGAAATTGCCATCGGAGAGTCATACCGCGAACTGTTTTTTACCGATTTGATGAAAAAGGAATAGGTGAAGTAATGTCATTTTATCAGGGGCCTGCGGGTTAAGTCCGCAACGACATCTCGGCTCTATTGTTCTTTGTCTCGGTCCTTTATTTCTACGAAGTCGACATCTTCCGCTTCGGTGGTTTCGAAACTTTTCTTCTGATAAGAGATGATGCGCTCTTCCTGCGTTTCGGGTTCGGAGGGCGACGGGCGGCTCTGTTGGCGCGTGCCCGGAGGCGTACTCTTTTTGCCGGCAATATGGGAAACCCATGCGAAAAAAGCCCTGAAAAGAAAGGAGATGACAATAAAGAATAAGATAATTTTAAGTATAAATCCCATATCGTTGTTTTAAGTTTTCAGTTATCCGAGAGTAAAGATACAATGAATAATAGAATGCAGATCAATGCTTTTGATTATTTAACGATTCTCCGGCCTGTATGATTGCGTCATCAGGGAGATGGCGATATAGGCCAGCATGCCCCAAGCGATGCCGATAATGCCCCAAAGGGCGACAAAGGCGATTGTCAAGACAATGAGCAATACCTGCCGCTCATTGCCTTTCAAGCGCAGCTTTTTCACTTTCAGGGAGAACATGGGTATTTCGGCGACCATCAAGAGCGAGAGCACCAAGATAAAGCCGATAGTGGAATAGAACAGCGACGGATGCAGGTAGGCCAGGGGTTGTACGCCGAAGCAATAGCTTATCCAAAACAGTCCGTTGGCGGGAGTAGGGAGGCCTATAAAGCCGGTTGTTTGCCGTTCGTCGATGTTGAATTTAGCCAGCCTCAAGGCCGAAAACACCGGAATAAGGAAGGCCGCGTAAGGAATGATCGTTTCCAGCGGTGCGACGAAAGCCGGGTAAAGCGTAAAGTCGCGCAGTAATACGAATACCGCACTTGCCGGCGCCAGTCCGAAGCTGATGACATCGGCCAGCGAGTCGAGTTCTTTGCCTATCGCCGAGGGCGCGTGCAGCAAGCGTGCGGCAAAGCCGTCGAAGAAATCGAATACCGCCGCCACGATCACCCAGATCACCACCGCTTTAAAGTCCCCTTGAAAAGCCATCACCGTAGCGATGCATCCCGAAAACAAGTTGCTCAAGGTAAGTATGTTCGGAAGATGTTTCATTTTTGTTTGTTTTTAGTCACTGGTCTCCAGTCTCCGGTCTCCGGTCTCCAGTCATCGGTCACCGGTCACCGGTCACCGGTCACCAGTCATCGGTCACCGGCATTGTGCATTATTCATTGTTAATTGTCCATTGTGCATTGTTTAGTCGTGCCAGGTACGTTTTGTTCGCCCGCACCTGATCGCCAATCTTGACCAGCACTTCGCTATCCTCGGGGATGAAGACATCCATGCGCGAGCCGAATTTGATGAACCCTAACGGTTCGCCGCTTATGACTTCTTGTCCCTCGTGAAGATACGTGACAATCCTTCGGGCGAAAGCGCCTGCAATCTGACGCGTGAGGATCGGCGGTCCTTGCGGCGGGACGATCACAATGTTCGAGTGCTCGTTCTCGCAACTCGACTTGGGAAGGTATGCCAGATGATAATTGCCCGCTCGGTGAGACACGTGCGTTACCTTTCCCGTGACGGGCACCCAATTGGAATGAGCGTTGAAAAAGGTCATATATACGGAAATCTGTATGCAATGGGTTTGCAGAAAATCTTTCTCGAACACCCGTTCGATAGCCACTACCTTGCCGTCGTTGGGCGAATTGATATATCCCTCCCTGCGTGGCGGCGCCGGTTTGTGCGGCTCCTTGTAGAACGAGATGAGCGTATAGGCCCCGAACAATGACAGGCACAGGACTATGACCGGCACAACAAGGGACGAGAGGAAATAAAATAACCCGGCATTCAGCAAGGCCATGCCTGCCAATCCCCCTATTACCTGTTTCCTTCCTTCGCGATGAATTCTCATGTATAATCAATTATGATGTATGATGTATGAAGTATGATGGATGAGCAGTTCCTCCTTCCTCCCTCATACTTCATACTTTTTTTCAACTTCTTTCCGGTATCGTTCGGGGATATATTCCTCCCACACATCTTTGTTGAGATAGGGAACGATTGCCGGCACTACCGCTTCCACACGATTAAAAAAGAACGACTCTTCCTTGGTCTTGCTTTTGATAACATTCTCTTGTGTATCGAGCATCAAGACCAGGTTTAAGAAAATGCTCAGTACGACCATCGTGCTGGCGACGGCGAGCACGCTACCCAACATCCGGTTGATGGAACTCAGATGGATGACTTCGATAAACCTTTCGATCAGCCTGCCGATCAGTGAAATGACGATAGCGATACCGATAAAGGCGAACACGTACGAGAGCACATGCGCGACATTGGGCGCCACGTCGATCAGCCGCGTCACTTCCGGCAGGAGCATCTTCGCCGCTTTCCCTCCGAAAACAGCCGACAAGATGACGGTCGCCAATACGATCGCCTGGTTGATCAATCCCTTGCGGTAACCGTTAATCAAGGCAATCAGTAAAAATACGCCGGTGGTAAAATCGAGCCAATTCATCGGTTAGATTCCATTAGTGCTTTTTGTGCGTGAATGTCTTCCTGTAAAAACAGGGAGCCCGAGCGCCGGAACTTTTCAGGCGATTCGGTGGTATAATAATCGACCGTCGCATTTTTAGTGCAGCGGACTTCCATTTCGGGATGGCGGCGCAGGTAATCTTTCAGGCTCTCCGCGATGTACTTTCCTTGCGACATCAGTTGTATTCCTTGGGGCGTGAAGCGCCGTATTTTATCCCATAAGAGCGGATAATGCGTACAGCCTAAAATGATCGTGTCGATCTGCGGATCTTTTTCCAGCAACCGTTCGATATATTGTTGTACGAAATAGTCCGCCCCGGGTTTGTCGTATTCCCGGTTTTCCACCAACGGCACCCACATGGGGCAAGCTTCGCCGGTAACGGTCAGTTGCGGATGCAACTTGCGGATTTCCATTATATACGATTCCGATTGTATGGTTCCTTCCGTACCCAACACGCCGACGTGTCCGTTATGCGTGAGTTGCGCCACCGATTCAGCCGTCGGCCGGATCACTCCCAGCACACGGCGTTGTGCATCGATATGGGGGAGGTCGATCTGTTGAATGGTTCGCAGCGCTTTCGCTGAAGCTGTGTTGCAGGCCAGAATGACCAACGGGCATCCTTGTGCGAAGAACCACTGTACCGCTTCGAGCGTAAATTGGTATACCAAGTCGAATGAGCGACCGCCGTAAGGCGCCCGTGCGTTGTCTCCCAAATAGACGTAATCGTATTGCGGCAATAAGGCCTTTATTTCCGAGAGCACGGTCAGGCCGCCGTATCCCGAATCGAAAACGCCTATTGCGCCGTTTACCGGTAGTGATTGTTTTTTTTCTGTCATATTATCCTAAGAAACCATGAGCCACGAGTTCGCATACCGGGCTTACAGCCCTTATCGCGCAACCTTATCCGCCGAAGGCGTATCGGGCGAAGCCCCAATCGCGAAGCACTATCTCTTCTCCTTGTCCCTCGCTCTCCCCGTCTCCTTGTCTTCTTACCGGATACCCAGCTTCTGCCTTACATAAGGATTGGCATCGACAGCCGACGGAGCTAAAAAAGCAATGCCCGGATTCGCCAGGTCGTAGATCACCGTGAAGTTTTGTTCGATTCCGACGATGCGGATGGCATCGGTTATCTTTTGCTTCAGCGGCTGCAGCAGCACTTTTTCCTGTTCTTCGATATCGCGTTGAGCCAATTGCATGAACTCCTGCATATGCTTTTCCAGTTCAGTGAGTTCCTGCATTCTGCGCAACTTGATGTTCTCCGCCAGGTTACTCTGATAGGTGATATAGTCCGAATACTTTTTGTTGTAATCGTTTTGTATCACTTCCAATTCCTTTTTATAGCTTTCGCTTAAGGCCGTCAGTTGTTGGGTGGCTTGCTCCTTTTCGGGTAATGCGTTCAGGAGTTCGGTCGTATTAACATAGGCAACCGTGACAGGCGTTACCTGTGAAAAAGCGGCCACACTCAGCGAAAAAATAAATACACAAAGGCTAAAGATCATTTTTCTTGTCATAACCGTTTTGTTTTATAATCTTAAATCTCGAATCTTAAATTTTGAATCCCCGTAACCCGAGTTGGCGATTGTAATTATCCTTCCGTGTGTTCTGGCCGCATCTGTTACGTGTGGTAACAGATGCGACCGACATCAAGGTAGGATGATATAAAATTACAATGTCAACTGGTTACAAACTAATATCAAAACGTTTTACAACGTTTTTTTCACTTCTATTTCTTCGTACGCCTCCACCACATCGCCGACTTTGATATCGTTGAAGTTGTGGATGGTGATACCGCATTCGTATCCCGAAGATACTTCCTTTATATCTTCTTTGAAACGTTTCAGCGATTCGAATTCGCCGGTAAAGATAACGATTCCGTCGCGAATAAGCCGTACTTTGTTCGAACGTTTTATCTTTCCGTCCCTTACCATACAACCGGCAACCGTACCCACCTTCGATATTTTGAAGACTTCGAGCACTTCGGCATTCCCGGTAATCTCTTCTTTGATTTCCGGCGAAAGCATTCCTTCCATAGCCGCCGTTACCTGTTCGATTGCATCGTAAATGATGGAATACAGACGGATGTCGACGCCTTCTTTCTCCGCCTCTTTGCGTGCATTGAGCGACGGACGCACCTGGAACCCGATGATGATGGCGTCCGATGCGGCGGCCAGCGAAATATCCGACTCGGATATCTGTCCGACGGCTTTATGGATGACATTGACTTCGATTTGCGGGGTTGAAAGCCGGATGAGCGAATCCGACAGCGCTTCCACGGAGCCGTCTACGTCTCCCTTCACAATGATGTTCAATTGTTGGAAGTTGCCGATGGCGATGCGGCGGCCGATGTCGTCGAGCGTAAGCATCTTTTGCGTGCGGATGGACTGTTCGCGCTGCAACTGTTCGCGGCGCGTGGCAATGCTGCGGGCTTCTTGCTCCGACTCCAGGACATTGAATTTGTCGCCGGCCTGCGGGGCGCCGTTCAGTCCCAATACAAGGGCCGGCGCCGAAGGACCCGCCTCTTCGATGCGTTGGTTTCGTTCGTTGAACATTGCCTTGACGCGGCCGAAGTAAGCTCCCGCCAGCAGGATGTCTCCTTGGCGGAGAGTGCCGTTTTCGACCAGCACCGTGGCGACGTATCCGCGTCCCTTGTCGAGCGACGACTCAATGATGGAGCCTTTGGCTGCCCGGTCGGGATTGGCGTGTAGCTCCAACAAGTCGGCTTCGAGCAATACCTTTTCGAGCAGATCTTCCACGCCGATGCCCTGCTTGGCGGAGATATCCTGCGACTGGTATTTACCGCCCCATTCCTCCACCAGATAGTTCATTTCGGCAAGCCGCTCTTTTATTTTGTCGGGATTGGCTCCCGGTTTATCGATTTTATTGATGGCAAACACGATGGGCACTCCGGCGGCGGCCGCATGGTTGATCGCTTCCACCGTTTGAGGCATCACGTTGTCGTCGGCCGCGACAATAATGATTGCCACGTCCGTAACCTTCGCTCCGCGCGCCCGCATCGCCGTAAAGGCTTCGTGGCCGGGAGTATCGAGGAACGTAATCCTGCGTCCGTCTTTCAACTGTACGTTATATGCGCCGATATGCTGGGTGATACCGCCCGCTTCGCCTGCGATGACATTCGTTTTGCGGATATTGTCGAGCAGCGAGGTCTTACCGTGGTCTACGTGTCCCATTACCGTAACGATGGGCGGCCTGGGTTTCAAGTCTTCCGCATCATCCTCTTCTTCATCGAGCACGTCGATGACGTCGGCGCTGACATATTTCGTTTTAAACCCGAATTCCTCCGCTACAATATTAATCGTTTCCGCATCGAGGCGTTGGTTAATAGCCACCATCACTCCGAGACTCATACAAGTGGAGATAATATCCGTCACCGGAACGTTCATCAGGTTGGCTAAGTCGTTTGCCGTCACGAATTCGGTCAATTGCAGGATGAGGCTTTCTTTCTCGCGCTGGTTTTTCTCCAACTCATGTTTCTGAGCCATGGATTCGCGCTTTTCCCGGCGGTATTTTGCGCCGCCTTTTCCTCCCTTTTTCTCTGTCAGGCGGGCTAATGTTTCTTTTATTTGCTTTTGCACATCGTCGTCGCTAATCTCGGCCCTTACCGGTTTTTTCAGTAAAAACTTCCGTTCGCCGCCGCGTTGCGATGCGTCGAGGTTGCCGGGCTTTTCAATATTGACTTTACCCGTGCGGATACGTTTCCGCTTTTTCTTTTTAGCGTCCGCGCCGTCGCCTTCATCGGCCCCCTTCTTTTTATTTTCATCGATGGCCTCTTTCTTGAGCAGTTTCACTTTTTCGTCTCTCAACTTCTTATTGTCGAGTTCTTTTTGCTCGCGTTCGAGTCGTTCTTTTTTGCGCTGCGCTTTCGATTTACGGGGAGGGCGCGTTTTATCGTTTATGGAATTCAGATCGATCGTCCCTTTTACGACAATCTTCGCTTCAGGCTTGTTCTGATGGATCCGGAAGATTTCCTCCGGCTCTTTTTGTTCCGTCTTCTCTTGGGAAGGTTGTTCCACCTCGGTAAGTTCTATTTCTTGTTTATGATTATCCTCTTGTTGTGGCTCTTCCTTTTCTTCGGGCGCCGGAGTCGCTTCTTTTTCCACGGGAGAATCTTCGGCCTTTTCCGGTTCGGCGGCAGGCGTTTCATCGGGCGAGGGGAGCTCTTCGGCTTTTTCCTCTTTCTTTTCCTCCTTTTTTTCCTCTGCCGGCGGAACGATGGTTTCCTTTACAGGCTCGGGTTCGGGAGTTTGCGGCATTTCCGGTTTTTCCGTTATTTTTTCGGGCGCCGGTATTATTTCTTCGGGAGTCGGTTGTTCGTTTTGTATCGTTTCGGTTTTTTCGTCCCTTTCCGGTTCTTGCGCATCAACTTGGGCGGCGGTCGGTTCAACGGAGTGCTCCGCCGGTGTTTCGGCCGGTTTTTTTTCTTCCTTTTCTTTCTCCTCTTCCACTTCGGGTTCGGGTTGAGATTGAGGCGCGTCTTCTACGTCCGATTTTTTCTTGTTTAAATTATCCAAATCGATATTGCCGATGACATTCAAGTGCGGCTTCATTTCATTGGGTATTTCAGTCTTTATCGTTTCTTTTTCCGTTTTCTTTTTCAGGGCCGGTTCGGGTAGCTCATACCCTTCTATGGCTACCGTTTCGCGGTTATCTTCTTTTCGATGGAGTTTTTCACGTGTTTCGGTCGCTTCCGTGCGGATCTTTTTGTCTTTGCCGAATTCTGCAATCAGCATATCATAGTGGTCATCCTCGATTTTTACATTCGGGTTGGCTTCTATTTCAACACCTTTCTTGTGCAGAAATTCAACCAGGCTGTTGATTCCTACATTCAAATTTTTAGATACTTTTATTAGTCTTATAGGCATATATATCTGTTATTCTTTTCTCTATATATGGTTTTATGTAGCGTTGTTACTCTCTGTTTATTCTACGCGAAGACCTCATTCTTTCACCTCTTCGGTGTCCGTATCGGCATCTTCCTGTACATCCTCTTCCGAATTTTCTTCGGTGGCGGGTTCTATATCGTGTCCGTTGTCGGATTCTTCATCCTGTTCGTCTTCCCCTTCAAATTCAAAGCGCAAGATAGCCAATACTTCGTCAACAGTGCTTTCTTCCAAATCCGCTTCCTTTATCAACCGTTCGCGGTCCATAGCCAACACGTTTTTAGCGGTGGAGCATCCGATGCGTTTCAGTTGGTCGATAACCCACCCGTCGATTTCATCTCGGAATTCATCCAAATAGATATCTTCTTCGTCGACTCCTTCGATGTCACGGAATACTTCAATGGTATATCCGGTGAGCATGGAGGCCAACTTGATGTTCGCCCCTCCTTTACCGATCGCCAACGATACTTCTTCGGGATTGAGGAATACCTCGGCGCGATGTTCCTCTTCTTTCAACGTGATGGAGTTGATTTTTGCCGGACTCAGTGCCCTTTGTATGTAAAGCGATGTATTGTTGGTGTAGTTGATCACATCGATGTTTTCGTTTCGCAACTCGCGTACGATGCCGTGGATACGGAACCCCTTCATGCCCACACAGGCGCCTACGGGGTCGATGCGGTCGTCATAAGCTTCTACCGCCACCTTGGCTCTTTCACCCGGGATGCGGACGATCCCTTTTATGGTGATCAGTCCGTCGGCAATTTCCGGAATCTCCATTTCGAACAACCGTTCGAGAAATACCGGAGAGGTGCGGGACAGGATGATCTTCGGGTTATTGTTTTTATTCTCCACCCGTGCCACTACCGCGCGCGCCGTTTCTCCTTTCCTGAAAAAGTCGCTTGGAATCTGTTCCGTCTTGGGCAGCAAGAGTTCGTTATGCTCATCGTCGAGCAAAAGCAATTCTTTTTTCCATATCTGGTACACTTCACCCGATACGATTTGGCCCACCCGTTCTTTATATTTATTGTACAGGTTGTCTTTTTCGAGTTCCAGAATCTTTGAGGCCAGTGTCTGACGTAGATTCAGGATGGTGCGTCGTCCGAAATGATCCAGCGACAATTCGTCGGTCACCTCTTCGCCCACCTCGAAGTCTTCATCGATCTTTTGAGCCTCCGAGAGGGTAATCTCCAGATTGGGATCTTTCAACTGATCATCTTCTACGATCTGCCGGTTACGCCATATTTCGAGGTCTCCCTTATCGGGATTGATGATAATGTCGTAATTCTCATCCGTACCGTTGGCCTTGGCGATCACGCTGCGGAACGATTCTTCCAGCACGCTGATCATGGTCGCCTTATCGATATTTTTTAATTCGTTGAATTCAGAGAATGTATCTATTAGGCTAATGGTTTCCTTCTTTTTGCCCATATATCTTTATTTGAATTGTATTAAGTATTTTGTCTGTTTTATTTCTTCGTATACGAAGCGGAGATCCTCCTCGATCTCTATCTTGCGCTTTGCTCCTTCGGGCTTCACTCTCCGTTTGACGGTTAGCGTGAAGCCTTCGCTATCCGACGAAGAAAGTATTCCCGATAATTTTCGCCCGTCTTTGGTCAGGACTTCCACTTCTTTTCCTTCGTATTTTTTATATTGACGTAAAGACTTGAAAGGCGAGGTCAAGCCGAAGGAGGTGACGATCAATTCGAAGTCTTCTTCATCCCGATTGAATTGCGATTCGAGATAACGGCTCAATTCAACACACTCTTCGATATGGACTCCGTTGTCATTATCGATTTCTACCGTTACTTTGTTGCCGGCTGCAATGATTACATCTACCAAATAGCTGGAGCTCTCTTTCAGAAACTCTTCGACGTGATAGGTAAAAGCCGCTTTTTCGATCATATTCGCTATAACTAATAAAAAAGGAAGCCGTTTTTCCTGCTTCCCTTTTCGTTTAACGGTGCAAAGATATTATTTTCAAACGTATTCACAAAATTTTTATCTCTTTTTTCGTTTATCCGGTCACCAGTCACCAGTCTCCGGTCTCCGGTCTCCGGTCTCCGGTCACCAGTCTTCGGTCACCAGTCATTAGTCATTAGTCATTAGTCCCCAATCACTAACCTCCAACCTCCCATCGACGGAGGCCTATCGTGAGCGTAGCGAACATTATCGGGCGCAACTCGTATCGGCTCCGCTCAGCCTATATCGCGCAGCATCATTTAAACCAACTCGAATACATCAGGTAGTTGGAAGCGATTTTTTGATTCATCTCTTTCGATTGTTCGGGATCGACCTTCTTCACAAACTTGGCCGGAACGCCCGCATAGATACTGCCGGGTTCGACCTTCGTGCCCGAAAGTATAACGGCTCCTGCGGCTATGATGGATCCTTCGCCGATGACGGCATGGTCGAGCACGATTGCTCCCATGCCTATAAGGGCGCCGTTCTCGACCGTTGCACCGTGGATGATGGCGTTGTGTCCTACCGTCACATCGTCGCCCAGAATCGAAACGGACTTCTGATAAAGCGTGTGGATAACGGCTCCGTCCTGCACATTCACCCGGTCGCCCAAGCGGATGGAGTTGACATCCCCGCGCAGCACGGCGTTGAACCAGATGCTGCAATTCTTTCCCATAATCACGTCGCCGACAACCGTTGCGTTATCGGCTAAAAACGTGTCTTCTCCTATTTCGGGGGTAAACCCCCTGACTGATTTAATAAGTGCCATAATTATTATTGTTAAGAGGATAGAGGATAGTGATTGGAGATTGGAGATTGGAAATAAGAGTTCCCGTCTTCCTCGTCTTCGGTCTCCGGTCACCAGTCTCCGGTCACCAGTCTTCGGTCATCGGTCATCGGTCATCGGTCTTCAGTCTCCGGTCTCCAGTCACCAGTCATTAGTCATTAGTCATTAGTCCCCAATCACTAACCTCCAACCTCCAATTACCAACCTCCGTTCATATTGCTTTCGTTTTATCTTTCAACCAAGCTTTCTCTTCCTTATTGAGATGTTTCTTAAGCCGGTCGAAAACCAGTTCGTGATAATGATTCAGCCATTTGATCTCTTTTTTTGTCAGCAGCTTCTTCACGATAGGCTTCGTGTCGATGGGGCAAAGCGTAATCGTTTCGAAATCATAGAATGTGCCGAAGTCATCCGTTTTCTTGTGCACGCGCGTAACGATCAGGTTCTCGATGCGGATGCCGTATTGGCCTGTACGGTACACGCCCGGCTCGTTGGAAGTAACCATGCCGGGCTCTAATACGGTAGGATTTTCTTCGGTGCGGATATTTTGAGGCCCTTCGTGTACATTCAGGAAATGGCCGATGCCATGCCCCGTGCCGTGCCCGTAGGTGAGCAAATTATCCCATAACGCTTTGCGGGCGAGGATGTCGAGTTGCGAGCCGCGCGTACCTTCCGGGTAGAGGGCGGTTGCGAGAGCGATATGCCCTTTCAATACATGGGTGTAATCCTCTTTCATTTGATCGGTCAGTTTCCCTACGGCAACGGTTCGTGTGATGTCGGTCGTTCCGTTGCGGAACTGGGCTCCCGAGTCGATCAGCAGCAAGCCTTCGGGTTTCACTTTGGCCGCGGTTTCCGGTATGGCATGATAGTGCACGATGGCCCCGTTGCCTTCGTAACCGGCGATCGTTCCGAAGCTTTCCCCTACATAGAGCGGCTGCTGCGAACGGAATTCCCGTAGTTTTTCCTCTACGGTCACTTCGGTTACATTGCCTTCCGGAACAGCTTTTTCGAGCCACATATAGAACTTGACGAGCGCTACGCCGTCTTTCACCATCGCATTGCGGAAACCTTCGAGTTCGGTTTCATTCTTCCGGCTCTTCATCAGGTCGACGATGGCCGGAACGGGAACGACCGTACAGGAGTCCGGTATGGTCTGGAGGAGTTTGTAGTTGATTTTACTGCCGGTAACGCCTACGCGCGTTCCTTCGGGAAGCGAGGCGATATAGTCGAAAATATCCGTATAGTTTTTCAGCGTGACGCCTTGCGAATGAAGGGTGTCGGCAACTTCGCCGGTCAGTTTATCCGGATCGATAAACAGCGCGGTTTCTTTTTCCGATATATAAGCGTAAGCCACCGCCACGGGATTGTATTCCACGTCGTTTCCACGGACATTGAAAATCCAGGCGATCGCGTCGAGCGTAACGACGATCAATCCGTCGGCATCGTCTTTCTTTAGTTCGCCGAGGATGCGGCCGATTTTGCTGCGGGTCGATTCGCCCGTAATGGATTCTTCGAGAGCGAAAATCTTGTTTTTAGGCAGTTCGGGGCGTCCTTCCCATATTTCGGCAAACGGGTCGAAAGCCGTTTCGAGGCGAATGCCTTTTGCATCGAGTCTTTTTTTCAACGCCTCCGCTTCGGAAGCTGCAAATACGAGTCCGTCGATACCCACGGTGCCCTCTTTGCCTGTCTGTTCGATGATCCACGAAATCATATCCGGCGTGCCGGCCTGCCCCATTTTAAAGAGGTCGAAGCCCGTACCGGCCAATTCGTTTTCGGCTTGCAGGAAATAGCGTGAGTCGGTCCATACGCCGGCTTTATCGCGGGTGATAACGGCTGTGCCGGCCGATCCGGTAAAGCAGCTGATCCATTTTCTCGATTCCCATGCTGTGGGAGGATATTCACTTAAATGTGCGTCGGTACTCGGAACGATGAACGCGTTCAGGTTCTTTTCCGCCATGAAATTCCGGAATGCCGATAATCTGTCGGCTATTTGTTCTTTTTTCATACGATCGTTTGTTTTATTTATAATACGGCAAATGTAAAGAAATATTCTTACATTTGACCGACTAAACGCAAGGAAAAATCAATGGAGACATCTATTCGAATGGAGAATATGCGGTTTTTTGCTTATCATGGCGTGATGCCGCAGGAGCGTGTGACGGGAAATGATTTTATCGTGAATATCCGGTTGTCGGCCGATTTATCGGCTGCCTGCCGGAGCGATGATGTGAACGACACCGTGAGTTATGCGGATGTTTTCCGTCTGGTGAAAGAAGAGATGGAGCAGCCGTCGAAATTGCTCGAACATGTTGCCGGGCGTATCTACCGCCGGATAACATCGGCCTATCCGGTCATCGATCAACTGGAAGTCTGCGTAAGTAAATTGAACCCTCCGGTCGACGGACAGATGGACTGCGCCTCTGTCATTGTCGGGGACGGAGGAATGAAGTATGAAGTATGAAGTATGAAGTATGAAGTATGAAGTATGAAGTATGAGGTATGAGGTATGAAGTATGATGGATGACTGGAGACCGAAGACTGGAGACCGATGACCGGAGACCGGAGACTGATGACCGGAGACTGGAGACCGGAGACCGGAGACTGATGACTGTAGACCGGAGACCGAAGACCGGAGAATCGCGCCGGCAAGGGTGAAGGGATTGTCTCCCGTCTTTTGTCTTTGTTCTCTAAAAAAGATGTATCTTTGTACAAATTTTTGAGCGATAATGAACGGACTAACAGAGGAAATACCCGTACCTCCCGGAGGAGAACAGACGCTTGTTGAGGAGGGGCCTTCGCAGGAAGCAACGCCAATATCGATGCTTCGTACCGAAAACCTGGTGAAGAAATACGGCAAGCGGACGGTGGTCAATCATGTTTCCATCAATGTGAAACAAGGGGAAATTGTGGGATTGCTCGGACCGAACGGTGCGGGTAAAACCACCACGTTTTACATGGCGGTGGGACTGATTGTTCCCAATGAAGGGACTATTTTTATCGATAAGATGAATATCACCAAGTTCCCCGTATATAAACGGGCGCAATATGGGGTGGGGTATCTGGCGCAAGAGGCTTCGATCTTCCGTAAGATGTCGGTCGAAGATAATATCTTATCGGTTTTGCAGTTCACGAATAAATCCCCTAAAGAACAGGTTGAAAAGATGGAGAGCCTGCTTAATGAGTTCGGATTGCAAAAGGTGCGTAAGAATACCGGCGACCGGCTGTCGGGCGGCGAGCGTCGCCGTGCCGAAATCGCCCGCTGTCTGGCTATCGACCCGAAGTTTATTATGCTCGACGAGCCTTTTGCGGGTATCGACCCGATTGCCGTCCAGGATATTCAGTCGATCGTCGCCAAGTTAAAATATAAAAACATCGGCATCCTGATTACCGATCATAACGTGGATGAAACGTTAAGCATTACCGACCGAGCCTATCTGCTCTTCGAAGGAAAGGTGCTTTTTCAGGGTACGGCCGAAGAGTTGGCTGCCAACCCCGTAGTGCGGGAAAAATATTTGGGCCGCGATTTCGAATTGCGCAGGCGCACATTCGATATTTAATATATGGGACGGTTGCTGGCCATCGATTATGGTAAAAAGCGTACGGGTATCGCCGTGAGCGATCCGTTGCAACTGATTGCGAACGGACTCACCACGGTGGAAACGACAGGGTTGTTCGATTTCCTTGCGGATTATCTTCGCAAGGAAGCAGTCGAAACGATTATCGTGGGATTACCCAAGCAATTGAATAATGAAGCATCCGAGAACATGAAGCGGGTCGAGCCTTTTGTCAATCGTTTACGCAAGCTCTATCCGTATATTCCCATCGAGTATTACGATGAGCGCTTTTCTTCTGCGATGGCGCATCATGCTATGCTCGAGGGGGGGCTGAAAAAGAAAGACCGCCGGAATAAAGCGCTGGTCGACGAAATAAGCGCTGTCATCATCCTGCAAGGATATATGGAAAGCCGGAGAATGAGAATGAATTAATGTTTTTTATATGATTTTACCTATATATATTTACGGACTTCCCGTGCTGCGGAAAGTCACTCAAGATATTGATCCGGAAACTTATCCGGATCTGGACAAACTGATCGAGAATATGTTCGAAACGATGTATCATGCCGATGGTATCGGGTTTGCGGCTCCGCAAGTGGGACTGGAAGATCGTATTTTCGTCATGGACTTGACGCCGGTAGCCGATGACGAGCATCCGGAATTCAAAGATTTCAAGAAGGTGTTTATCAATCCGCATATTATCGAGCGGTCGGGTGAACCGGTGGCCCTGGAAGAGGGATGCCTGAGTATTCCGGGTGTGCATGAAAAGGTGACGCGCCCCGATACGGTGCGTATCCGTTATATCGATGAAAACCGGCAGGAGCGCGAGGAGGTCTTTTCGGGGTATGCAGCCCGTTGTATTCAACATGAGTACGATCATCTCGACGGAATCTTATTTACCGATCATATATCGCCGTTGCGCAAGCGGATGGTCAATGGCAAACTCAATGCGTTGGCTAACGGAAAAGCTCGATGTTCTTATAAGGTGAAAACCGCGAAATAGGGGAAAGGCAATTACAAATTACGAATTACAAATTACAAATTGCAAATTACGAATTACAAATTACGAATTACGAATTGCAAATGAAAGTCTAAGGTCGGATGTCTAACGTCTAAAGACGGGGGAGACGGGAGACAATTCTTTCACCTTTGCCGGTGAGAGCTAACAGTCTCCGGTCTCCCTCTCTCTCTCAGTCTCCTTGTCTCCCTGTCATATATTATCCTTCTATGGCGGCCTGTGCGGCGGCAAGCCGTGCGATAGGCACTCGGAAAGGAGAACAGGATACATAGTTCAGTCCTACGCGATGGCAGAATTTCACCGATGAAGGGTCGCCTCCGTGTTCGCCGCAGATACCGCATTTAAGCGACGGCCGTACCGATCGTCCGGCCTGAACGGCCATGCTCACGAGTTGTCCGACGCCGTTTTGATCGAGAACGGCAAACGGGTCTTGCTTGAGGATTCCCTTGTCGAGATAGAGCGGCAGGAACTTAGCCACGTCGTCGCGGCTGTACCCGAATGTCATTTGCGTAAGGTCGTTGGTGCCGAATGAGAAGAAGTCGGCCTCCTTGGCGATCTTATGCGCGGTAAGCGCCGCACGCGGTATCTCGATCATCGTACCGATCTTATAGTCGATGGAGTCGCTGTTTTCGCTAAAGACTTGTTGAATCGTTCGTTCGATGATTTCCTTTTGATTTTTAAACTCATAGACAATACCCGTAAGCGGAACCATAATTTCCGGAATAGCCGTGATGCCTTCTTTTTTCAATTCGAGGGCTGCTTCCATGATTGCGCGGGTCTGCATTTCGGTGATTTCGGGATAGAGATTGCCGAGGCGGCAACCGCGAAGGCCCAGCATGGGATTTGCTTCCAAAAGGCTCTCTACGCGTTCGTGGATGTCTTCATACGATATATTCATGACGCGCGCCATCTCCATTTGTCCTTTCTCATCGTGCGGAACGAATTCGTGCAACGGCGGATCGAGCAGGCGCACCGTCACCGGATAGCCGTCCATAGCGGTGAAAATACCTTTGAAGTCCTTCTTCTGAAGGGGAAGTAGTTTTTCGAGCGCGCGACGTCGTCCTTCCTCATCTTTCGCAAGAATCATTTCGCGCATGGGAACGATTTTGTCTTCTTCGAAAAACATGTGTTCGGTGCGGCACAATCCGATACCGGTTGCCCCGAAATTCCGCGCGGCAACGGCATCATGCGGTGTGTCGGCATTCGTGCGTACCTCCATACGGGTATATTTGTCGGCGATTTCCATCAGTTCGGTGAAATCCGGGCCGAGCTCGGCGTCGACGGTTTGTATTTGTCCTTCGTATACATTACCCGTAGTGCCATCGAGAGAAATCCAGTCCCCTTCGAGGAGCGCCTTGCCGTTAATGGTCATTTTGCGGGATTTATAGTCGATCGACAGGTTGTTGGCAGCCGATACGCAGCACTTGCCCATACCGCGGGCCACGACGGCCGCATGGGAAGTCATTCCGCCGCGTGCCGTGAGGATACCTTGAGCGGTAGCCATCCCGCGAAGGTCTTCGGGCGAGGTTTCGATACGGCATAAGATGACTTTTTTGCCATCTTTAGCCCATTCTTCGGCTTCATCGGCGTGGAATACCACTTGTCCGGTAGCTGCGCCGGGCGAAGCAGGCAGTCCGTGCGTAATCGCGTGCGCATCGGCCAACGCTTTTTTATCGAATACCGGGTGAAGCAATTCGTCGAGTTTCTCGGGATCGCAGCGTTTCAGAGCGGTTTTCTCATCGATATAACCCTGGTGAAGCATGTCGGTCGCGATCTTTACCATGGCGGCTCCTGTACGTTTACCGCTACGCGTTTGCAGCAGCCAAAGTTTGCCGTCCTGAATGGTAAACTCGAGGTCTTGCATATCTTTGAAATAATCTTCGAGTTTTTGTTGCGTTTCGATCAATTGAGCGGCACATTCGGGCATGATTTCCTCGAGCGAGGGATACTTGGACGCCCGTTCCTCTTCGCTGATGCCCTGCATCTTGGCCCATCTGTGGGAGCCCTCGAGGGTAATTTGCTGAGGAGTACGCACGCCGGCTACCACATCTTCGCCTTGAGCATTGATAAGATACTCGCCGTTGAAGAGGTCTTCGCCCGTGGCGGCGTCGCGGGTGAAAGCTACGCCGGTGGCGGAAGTATTGCCCATGTTGCCGTATACCATCGCTTGCACATTCACCGCCGTACCCCATTCTTCGGGGAAATTGTTCATCTTACGATAGAGGATGGCCCGGTCGTTCATCCAACTGTCGAATACGGCACATACGGCGCCCCATAATTGATCCCACGGATCGGAAGGAAAATCGTTTCCGGTACGTTCTTTAACAGCTTGCTTGAATTGTTTAACCAGCGTTTTCAGGTCGTCGACGGTCAGATCGGTATCGAGTTCGATTCCTTTTACCTCTTTCATCGTATCCATGATTTCCTCAAACGGATCGATGTCGTCCTTGCTCTCCGGCTTCAAGCCCAGAACAACGTCGCCGTACATCTGTACAAAGCGGCGGTAAGAGTCCCAGGCAAAACGTTCGTTGCCGGATTTGGCGGCGATACCCTGAACGGCCTCATCGTTTAGTCCCAAGTTGAGGACGGTATCCATCATTCCGGGCATCGACACGCGGGCGCCCGACCGTACCGATAACAAGCAGGGATTTTCTTTATCACCGAAGCGGGTGCCGGTAAGGCGTTCGATACCGGCTACGGCGTGTTCGACTTCTTTTTTCAAGACGCCGGTCACGTAGTCTTTTCCTAATTGATTATATTCGGTGCAAACCTCAGTGGTAATGGTAAAGCCGGGAGGTACCGGCACGCCGATAAGATTCATTTCCGCAAGATTGGCGCCTTTACCGCCGAGTAAATTACGCATATCCGATCGTCCTTCGGCTGCGCCGTTACCAAATGTGTAAACTCTCTTTCTTTCCATTGGTTTTAATTTGATTTGTTTTAGTAAGTAAATATTGTTAGGGTTTTGTCAATCATTTTATCACCGGAGGCACTATCGGCGTCCGCCACTATTCTGCGGAGCATCCCGAATGTTGTCCCCCTGTCTCCAAGTCTCCAGTCTCCAAGTCTCTAGTCTCCCTGTCCCTTTGTCTCTTTGTCTCTCTGTCTCCCTATTGTCCTGTCTCTTTCATTTCCGCCGGCGGCATCGGTTCGGGGCCGGGAATATCATTCTTTCCCAATCCTATATTATATAGTTGAATATAACGTAAGCGGCGCCAAGTATTCTTTAAATGAATAAAACCGCTGATGCGCGTCAGGGTATCGCCGTCTATGTATCTTGATACCGGCGTAGAGTATGATTTGTTTTGGGTGATTTGCTGAGGTTTATAAAGGGTGGTGTCTTTATATTCCAGAATGAGCATGGATTGTAACGGGGCTTCTTGTACGTCGTCGGGGATCCCGATAACGTTATACCGGAACTCCAGCGTCGGATTGGTAAAACGCGTATTGATTTCAGCCGAATCGATACGGAAACGGAAACCGCTTCCCGAACCGATACGCCGGAAAGCATACGTGTGGGGAATATAAGAGGGTGATTCGCTATGACTTTCGAATTGCTGTGCCTGCACCTGCTGCGTAATGGATGCGTCCAACTCTTGTTGTTTTCGTTGCAGGCGAGCTTTTACCGAGTCGTTCATCTTCATGTATACATCGATGCGATCGGCATACCATGCAAGCGACGAATCCCATTGGACTTGTGTTACCTGGTGTTTTTCGAATATCTTTTGCAGGAACGCCTCTTTCTTTTCGGGCGTGTCGAAAGTTTGATAATCGTTTTCTATTAGGGCTTCGGCCATGTATACGTCGTACATGAGTCCTTCCATGCTCTTTCTGTTCAGTACTTCTTTAGGGCGATTGCGGCAAGAGAAAAGCAGTGCCAACAACGCTAACGCAATAAACAGATATGCAGGAATTTTAGGCTTCACCGATCGCTTCTTTTTCTTTTTTCTCTTTTTCGAGACGTTCTTTTTCTTCTTTCGATAATAAGGAATGGGCAAATGTTTTCCGGTAGAACACCAATAATGCAATGACCCCCACCGTGATGGCCGAGTCGGCTACGTTAAAGATAAACCGGAAAAACAGGAAGTTTTGTCCTCCTACCAACGGTATCCAGTCGGGATAGGTTCCTTCCACTATGGGGAAATAAAACATATCTACGACCTTCCCGTGCAGTACCGAAGCATATCCTTCGCCAAAAGGGACGAAGGATGCCACATGTCCGGGATAACTCGCATCGAAAATCGCTCCATAAAAGACACTGTCGATAATATTTCCCGTAGCTCCCGCCAAAATAAGGGCTACACAGGCGATAAAGCCTTTCTTGTAGCTCCCCTTGACAAGGCGTGTGAGGTAAATGATGATAAAAATGACGGCCACAATGCGGAAAAGAGAAAGAAACAGCTTACCGCCGGCTTCTATCCCGAATGCCATCCCGTTATTTTCTACAAAATAGATTTGAAACCAGTCCGTTATCTTTATCGATTCTTGCAGCGACATATGAGTCTTGACCCATATTTTCGTAAGCTGGTCTATCAGCAAAATCAGAAAGACTACCACTATCGCCGTAAGTCCTTTTTGTGTCGTACTCTTCATATAAATTATAATGCATCGGACGGGTTATCGTTTCTTTTTAGACTCCTTCGCTTCGATGCTCAACGTAGCATGCGGCACGGCACGTAACCGTTCTTTGGGTATGAGCTTGCCTGTTTCGCGGCAAATGCCATACGTGCCGTTTTCGATGCGCACGAGTGCGGCCTGAAGGTTTTGGATAAACTTCATCTGCCGTTGCGCCAATCTTCCGGCTTCTTCTTTGGACAGGGTCGAAGCGCCTTCTTCCATTACTTTGAAAGTAGGCGAGGTATCTACCGTATCATTGCCGTCGGCATTCATTACCGCAGCCCGGTAGTTTTCATACTCTTGCTTGGCAACCTCTAACTTTTCATTAATGATGGAACGGAATTCTTCCAGTTCTTCATCCGTATATCTCGTTTTCTCGTTCATAATGCTGATTGTTTATCAACTTTTTGTAAATAAAAAGCAACAGAAATGTAATGTCAAATACAACAACCGGTGCAATTATATTGTTCACCGGTGTATTTTTGCGCAAATATACATATAAAACCGATACCTTCAACTATAAAACGACCCTGTTCAATTCTTTTTCCGGATACGGATCGTTAAAGGTTGATCATCGATTTCTATTTCATCTTCGAGCGTTTCGGCTGTTATTTCAATACTGTCCGCCAACACTTGTCCGCGAATATAAGCGGCGTTGGCGTTTACGGCCTCATCGATGCCGGGATGGGAGGATAAAAGCACGGATATCCGGTCGGTGATTTCGAACCCTTTGGCTTTGCGCAGGTTCTGGATACGATTGACCAGTTCACGGGCGATGCCTTCGTTCCGCAATTCGTCGGTCACGGAGATGTCGAGAGCAACCGTCAGATTTCCTTCGTTGCCGACCAGCCATCCGGGAATATCTTCCGAAATGATTTCCACATCGTCGAGGGTGATAACCGCTTGTTGTCCGGCCACCTCAAAAGTGATGGATCCGTTCTTTTCCAGTTCGTTCATCTTCTCTTTACTCATTATCCGGATCTCTTCGGCCAGTTGTTTCATAATCTTGCCGTAGCGCGGCCCCAGCTTTTTAAAGTCGGGTTTTACGCGTTTCACCAGCATCTCGTTCGCCGAATCGACAAAGTGCAACTCTTTTACGTTCACCTCGCTTAAGATGAGGGATTCCACTGCTTGGATAGCCCTTTTCTGCGTTTCGTCGGTGACGGGGATCATGATTCTCGATAGCGGTTGGCGTACTTTGATGCTCACCTTGCGGCGCAACGCCAAGACGATAGAGGATGCGGCTTGCGCCAAGTACATTTGCCGCTCGAGCTCCTTGTCGATGACGGCTTCGTTTGCTACCGGGAAATCGGCCAGATGGACCGACTCGAATCGTTCGCTGCCGGTAACCGAGGTGAGATCGAGATACAACTTGTCGGAGTAGAACGGCGCGATGGGCGCGATCAGTTTGACGACCGTTACCAAACATTCGTACAGCGTTTGATAGGCCGATAATTTATCTTCGTCCATTTCCCCGCCCCAGAAACGTTTACGGTTCAGGCGCACGTACCAGTTACTTAAATGGTCGTTGACAAAATCCGCGATCGCGCGCCCGGCTTTGGTGGGTTCGTAGGTGTTGTAGGCTTCATCGACCTCTTTCACCAGCGAATGCAACAGCGACAATATCCAGCGGTCTATCTCGGGGCGTTGTGCTACCGGAATGGACGGGTATTGGTCGCGGTATTGGTCGACGTTGGCATACAGCACGAAAAACGAATACGTGTTGTAGAGCGTGCCGAAGAATTTACGGCGGGCTTCCTCGATGCCTTCCATATCGAAACGCAGATTATCCCACGGCGAAGCATTGGTGATCATATACCAGCGCAGCGGGTCGGAGCCGTACTTGTCGATGGTTGAAAACGGATCGACGGCGTTGCCCAATCGTTTGGACATTTTGTTGCCGTTCTTGTCGAGCACGAGCCCGTTCGATACGACATTCTTGAATGCCACGCTGTCTTTCACCATGGTTGAAATCGCATGGAGCGTATAAAACCATCCGCGGGTCTGATCGACCCCTTCGGCGATGAAGTCGGCCGGATAGATTTGCGCGAACTCATCTTCGGAGATATGCGGATAGAAAACCTGAGCAAAGGGCATCGCTCCCGAATCGAACCATACGTCGATCAGGTCCGATTCGCGATGCATGGGTTTGCCGCTGTCCGACACCAATACGATTTGGTCGACATACGGACGATGAAGGTCTATTTTATCAAATTCCTTTTCCGAGGCGGCATTCAGCCCGAGCCCTTTCCAAGGAATTTCCGTCATGACCCCGGCCTGAACGGCTTTTCGCATTTCTTCAAACAGTTCTTTGAGCGAGCCGATGCATTTCTCTTCCTTCCCGTCCTCGGTGCGCCATATGGGTAGGGGAGTGCCCCAGTAACGGCTTCGGCTCAGGTTCCAGTCCTGAAGGTTTTCGAGCCATTTACCGAAACGGCCGGAGCCCGTCGATGCCGGCTTCCAGTTGATGGTATTGTTCAGTTCCACCATGCGGTCTTTGCAGGCGGTAGCCCGTATAAACCAACTGTCCAGCGGATAATAAAGCACCGGTTTATCGGTACGCCAGCAATGCGGATAATTATGGACATATTTCTCAATGCGGAAAGCTTTGTTTTGTTGCTTCAGCATCACGGAGAGGTCGATATCGAGCGTCGTATCGTCGGGGCGGCTGGTTTCTTCTTTCCATTCCGACGCGTATTCATTCTTTACATAACGGCCAGCATATTCGCCGTAGAGATCGACGTTCACACACCCGCGGACAAATTGCGGGTCGAGATCTTCGAGCTTGAAATATTTTCCTTTCAGGTCGACCATCGGGCGTTGGTTGCCGTCTTTATCGGTCATCATGAGTCCGGGCACGCCGTATTCTTTTCCGAGCTTCGCGTCGTCGGCGCCGAATGTGGGGGCGATATGCACGATGCCCGTACCGTCTTCGGTCGTCACAAAATCACCCGTCACCACTTTGAAAGTGTTATCGGATGCTTTTACCCAAGGGATCAGTTGCTCGTAGCCGATGCCGGCGATTTCCGATCCCTTCCATGTCTTATCCAGCACACGGAAAGGCACGTGTTTATCGCCCGGCCGGTAATCTTCCAGCGGGAGCTCCGCATTTTTCTCGGGGAAATAGGCGTTTACCAGACTTTTTGCCAGAACGGCGGTCATCGGTTTGCCCGTATAGGAATTGTACGTTTGTACGGCGCAATAATCGATGTTCGGGCCCACCGCCAGCAACACGTTCGAAGGCAGCGTCCAGGGCGTGGTAGTCCATGCCAGAAAGAACGGATCGCCGAATTGCGTCCATTCGGCAAGAGGGTTCTTGATGGCGAACTGCGCCGTGCAAGTGGTATCCTTCACATCGCGGTAGCAGCCCGGCTGGTTGAGTTCGTGCGTGCTCAGTCCCGTACCTGCGGCCGGCGAGTAAGGCTGGATCGTGTATCCTTTATAGAGGAATCCTTTTTTATAAAGATCTTTGAGCAAGTACCAAAGCGTTTCGATGTAGCGCGTATCGTAAGTAATATACGGATCGCTCATATCGACCCAATAGCCCATTTTGCGGGTAAGGTCTTCCCATTCTTTGGTATATTTCATCACCTCCTTGCGGCAGGCGTTATTGTATTCTTCCACCGAAATGGTTTTGCCGATATCCTCTTTGGTAATGCCCAACGTTTTCTCTACGCCGAGTTCCACGGGAAGCCCGTGGGTATCCCATCCGGCCTTACGGCTGACATAGAATCCTTTCATGGTCTTGAAGCGGCAGAAAATGTCTTTAATGGAACGGGCGATAACGTGATGAATGCCCGGCATGCCGTTAGCCGACGGGGGGCCTTCATAAAATACGAACCGGGGATGTCCCTGACGTGTTTCAAGACTTTTCTTAAACACGTCCTTTTCTTCCCATTCCTTCAACACTTCTTTGTTTACCTCTGAAAGATCCAAATGATCATATTCCGGAAATTTGCTACTCATTACGAACGAATTTATACGTTATAGAAAATCAGGATGCAAAGGTAGTAAAAAAAATACACTTTGTGCGATAATTGCTGAGGCGGATAATGCTTCGCGATAGGGTCCCTTTATTTTCCCGTGTTTCCCTTTAGTTCGGCGCTTTCTTATATAAATAGAAGGCGATGGCGGTAAAGAAGATGTTCGGAATCCATGCCGCCACGAAAGCGCTCATGCCGCCTTTTACGGCGAAAGACGAACTGATGGTCATAAAGAGGATGTAGCCCATGCTCAACGCGAGTCCGATGCCCAGATTGAGCCCCATTCCGCCTTTCACTTTCCGGGCCGACAGGGCGGCGCCGATAAGGGTGAGGATAAACGCCGAAAACACCGACGCGATTCGCGAATGATATTCGATTTGAAAAGCCTGTATGTTACCCATTCCCCGCTCTTTTTGACTGGTGATATAGTGGCGGAGCTGGGGGGAGGTCATCATTTGCTGGTCGGTTTTGGCGATGATGAAATCGTTCGGGACGATTTGTATGGTGGTGTCGATGGACTCGCCTTTGGTGATGGTCTCTTGCAGTCCGTCGAAGTTGCGGATTTGGTAATCCTGAATGGTCCAGCGGTACAACGAGTCGTAGCGGATGCTTCTTGCCGTGAGCCGCGAAACGAGTTGCAGGCTGTCGAAATGATCCATCGAAAAGTTCGTACCCGTGCTCGAGGGGATATCGAAGCTGCTGAAATAGACGATGGAGCCTTCGCCGACTTTGAATTGGATGTCGGTGTCGCCCACTTTGCGCTGTCTCGGATCGACGTAAGTGTTCTCGAAATTGATACGGCTGGCGTTGGCCGGGGGAATCACGTAGCTGCCGAAGACAAAAGAAAAGATGGCGATCACGCTCGCAGCCATCATGTAGGGCTTCATCAGGCGTTTGAAACTGATGCCGTTCGATAAAATGGCGATGATTTCGGAGTTGTTCGCCATCTTGGAGGTGAAGAAAATGACGGCGAGGAATACGAAAAGCGGACTGAACAAGTTGGCGTAATACGGAATGAAATTGAGGTAGTAATCAAAAATGATTTCCTTCAGCGAGGCATTGTTCGTCATGAACTTGTCAATCTTCTCGTTGATGTCGAACACAACAGCGATGGAGATAATCAGGACAATCATAAAGATATAGGTTCCGAGGAACTTCTTTATAATATACCAATCGATTCGTTTTACATTCAAATATTTCATTTGTACCTGTTAGAGTCTACGCATTATCGTATCAATCATAGAAGCTTTCCATGCCGGAAAGTTATTTTGGAGGATTTGCCAGCGCGCCTCTTTCACCAGCCACAAGTAAAAGGCCAGATTATGGATGGAAGCGATTTGCAAGGCCAGGATTTCGCCGGTGTTGAACAGATGGCGCAGATAGGCTTTGCTGTATCGGGTGTCGACAAACGAAGCGCCGTCTTCTTCAATCGGGGAAAAATCGTTTTTCCACTTTTGATTGCGCATGTTCATGATTCCGTTTTTGGTGAATAGCTGTCCGTTGCGCCCGTTGCGGGTGGGCATGATGCAATCGAACATATCCACCCCCCGGTCGATGGCTTCCAGCATGTTGGCGGGTGTTCCCACGCCCATCAGGTAGCGCGGCTTATCTTCCGGCAATATTTCATTCACGATGTCGATCATTTCGTACATCTCTTCGGTCGACTCGCCGACCGACAGTCCGCCGATGGCATTGCCGTCGGCACCTTTCGAGGCCACATTTTCAGCCGCCTGTTTGCGCAGATCGGGATACACGCATCCCTGCACAATGGGGAAGAGCGTTTGGCGGTATCCGTGAGGGCATTCCGTTTCGCGGAAGCGGGTCAGGCAGCGGTCGAGCCATCGTTCCGTCAACTCAAGCGACTGTTTCGCATAGTCATAAGGCGCGTCGCCGGGCGTACATTCGTCGAACGCCATCATAATGTCGGCGCCGATAATGCGTTGGATGTCGATGACCTTTTCGGGCGTGAAGAAATGCTTCGAGCCGTCGATATGCGAACGGAATTCGGCGCCTTCTTCGGAGAGTTTGCGGTTTTCGGCCAACGAAAAGACCTGAAATCCGCCGCTATCGGTCAGTATGGGCTTGCGCCAACTGTTGAAGCGGTGCAAGCCCCCCGCCTGCTGCAAGGTGTCCAATCCGGGACGAAGGTACAGATGATAGGTGTTGCCCAAAATGATTTGCGCCTCTATATCGTCTTCGAGTTCGGTGGCATGCACGGCTTTCACGCTGCCGGCGGTACCCACGGGCATAAATATGGGGGTCTCAATCACCCCGTGATCGGTGGTGATGATTCCTGCCCGGGCCTTCGACTGTAAATCGGTATGTTGTAGTTTAAAATCCAAAATAGACTATCGCTTTCAAGAATCGAGCGCAAAGATAGTAAATCTGTTATCATAAATGAGCCGGACGGGAATTAAAAATAGTTATTGAAGGGAAGTGCCCGGTCTGCCGGTCTCCGGTCTAAAGTCTAAAGTCTAAAGTCTAATGCCGCGTGTGTTGATTCTTTGACTTGTAATGTTCTTCCTTTTGTCATAATTGTTTTAGAATGAGCGACAAATTTACAAAAAAAGAAATTGAACTCGGTTCTTACTTTACGGTATCCGAACATTTTTCGCATTGTTTTTCAATTGGATAATCAATTTTTCAATGTTCTTCAACAAGGTTTCCTCTGTTTTTACATAGCTCAGGTATTTCAAAATATCCTTTTTCCTAGAAGCTGTTAAACGATTGAAATCTCCTGTTAGGTTACTTTCAGTAAGTTGTTCTTCCAATAGTTTCGGGATTGAGTATTCTTTGATAATTTTTTCTGTGTTCTGCTCAATTGCAAAATTTGCTGTTTCACCCAAAGCGGTTTTTCCGCCTTTCATCATTGCTTGATTCACAAAAAGTCGAAAAGGTGCATTTTTTACGGGCGTTAATGTTTTGACAAATTCAAATCCATTTATCTGTCCTTTGATATTGATACGTCCTTTTTCAGAAATAAGTTGTTTCGTAATTTCTTCGGGAACATCTACACCCCAATTTATTCTTATTTTGTAAATTTTTGCTTTGAAAGCGTACTTCATTATTCTATCTTCCATTGTTCTCGTTCCATATCTGCACGGTCGATACACATCAACCCGCCATTGCGCCAAACTTTTTGTTAGCTGTGCGGCAATTTCTCAATTTCGGTTTCAAAATCACTCGGATTTAAGATTTTTGCTGTTTTAAAAGGATTGTGTTCCAATAAATCTTTGTCGCCTGTAACCAAATAATCCGCTTTCGAGTAATCAATCAAGTCCAACAGAAAATTATCTTTCGGGTCTCGATTTATGAAATGAGTCGGTTTTATGTTAACTTTCTCGGCGATTGTTTCTAAAAGCTCAATTAGCTCTTTTACACTTTCTGTTGGAAAATACTTTTGCAGTTTCTCTCTGCTCGTAACAATCTTTATTTCGGTTAAAAGCTGTTCTGTGGTAACAATTAAAATTTGTCCACTTGAAATGTACAGTTTAATTTTTGACAGTCGTTTCCCAATTAAAAAACTAATCCAGACATTCGTGTCAAATATGACTTTAACCGTTTTGTTTTTCATAAATTTCTTGTCTGACGCTTTCAACTTCTTTGTTAATATCGTTTAAATCCAAATCTTTAGCCTTAAATATTTTAAGAAGTTCTGTCAGTTTTGTGTCCACAACGTCTTTCTCTAACTCTTTGGTTAGTCTAATTTTATCTTTTTTTGGCAAGCGTCTTACCAAAGATAAAACTTGGTCAAATGTTACTTCTAATTGTATCGCTGTTTTCATAACTCAACTTTTTTTTCCAAAGGTACAAAATTTATTGGATTTTCGATTATCCAACTTTTATGTCAATAGTTAGCGAAAATACGCTTCGGACATACACTCCGAAGTTCGCTCAATTGCTTTATATCCTCAGATCGTATTCCGTAGACGACCTTACTCCGGAACGTTTACGTGGTTACTTTCTCTATTGTCACCGGATTCTTAAACTCTCCGAAAGTGAAATTCATAGTCGTATAAATGCAAAATAGTTATTGAAGGCAAGTCTCCGGTCAAATGCCAAATGTCGAAAGTCAAAAGTCTAAAAAACTAAAAACTCAGAAATCAAAAATCAGAACTCGTTTGGCGCGTGCCTTGCTTCTTTATATATTATATCTTTTATCTATTATCTTTTGTCGTTCCTCTAAATATCGTATATTTGCGTCTTGTCGGATGGAGACGGGCGGTTGGGGATTAGAGGTTCGTGACCGGCGACTGATGAGTGAAGACCGCCGACATTCGACTTTAGACATTCGACATTAAACTTATGGATACAACAATACGAAGAAAACCGGATTGGTTCAAAATTCGCTTGCCGCAAGGGAAGGAGTATTTTGCCTTGAAGGATATTATACATAAAAAAGGATTAAACACCATTTGCTTTAGCGGAAAGTGCCCCAATATGTCGGAGTGCTGGGGAAATGGCACGGCCAGTTTTATGATTTTGGGGGAGATATGCACCCGTTCATGCAAATTCTGCGCGACCATCACCGGCAAGCCGCACGCCATCGATTGGGATGAAGCCGACCGCCTGGCCGATACCATCCGGCAAATGGGGCTGAAACATTGCGTCATTACGAGTGTCGACCGCGACGATCTGCCGGATCTGGGCGCTTCTTTTTGGGCGTTTACCATCCGGCGCGTGCGGGAAAAGAATCCGGAAACGACCCTCGAGACGCTCATTCCCGATTTCAACGGGAGGGAGGAGTTGATTGAAAAAGTGATTGCCGCCAAACCGGAAATCATTTCCCATAATATGGAAACCGTCCGGCGCTTGACGCCGAAGGTCAGAAGCCGGGCCAAATACGATGTAAGCCTGCAAACGCTTTCCATCGTTGCTGCGAGCGGGGCGGTGAAACCCAAATCGGGCATTATGGTCGGACTGGGCGAAACGGAGCCGGAGGTGCTCGAAACGATGGACGACCTGCTCGCGGCCGGTTGCAAGGTGTTGACTATCGGACAATACTTGCAGCCTTCTTCCCATCATTTGCCCGTGCATGAATATGTGCCTCTCGAGCAGTTCGCCCGCTACCGCAAAGAAGGCCTCGCCAAAGGGTTCGACATTGTGGAAAGCGGCCCGCTGGTACGATCTTCTTATCACGCCGAAAAACATGTCTGAAAAATGAGCCGTAACGTGATTTTTCAAAACCTGCGCCGCATCCGCTATAAGGAAGCGTGGGATTATCAGGAAGAACGATTTGGAAAGCTCGTTGCTTCCAAAAGAAACGAAACCTTTCCGCAGGAACAGTATCTTCTTTTCTGTGAGCATGAACCCGTGTTTACGTTAGGCAAACACGGCGATAAACATAATTTGTTGATTACGGAGCAGACGTGCAAGCAGCGGGGAATCGATTTTTTCCCCATCGACCGCGGCGGGGACATTACGTATCATGGGCCCGGGCAACTGGTGGTGTATCCGATATTGGATTTGGAAGCGTTCGGTATCGGCATTAAGCAATATATTTCGATGTTGGAAGATGTGGTGATCGAGACGTTGCAAGCGTACGATATTCACGCGCAGAAAGACGAAAAGGCGATGGGGGTGTGGCTCGATGCCGGCGATCCCCGGAAAGCACGTAAGATTTGCGCCATCGGCGTACGCGCCAGCCGTTATGTGACGATGCACGGTTTGGCGCTGAACGTGAATACCGATTTGTCGTATTTCCATCTGATCAATCCGTGCGGATTTGTCGACCGCGGCGTGACGTCTATGCAGCAGGAACTGGGTGCGGAAGTCGATTTCGATGAACTGTCGGACAAGATTAAAGAGCGCTTTTGCCGGGTGTTCGCAATGGACTTGAAATGCGCTTGAACGTCGATTGGGGGAAGTCCGCCGACGATGACGGAAGGAGCGGTCGACTTTTTTTTGAAGCCGCCGTAGGGCTTCGACGGTGTGCCGGATCTTTTTGAAGGCTTCGTACTCGTACGACGGCGTGCCCGGGTTTTTTTGAAGGCTTCGTATTGATACGACGGTGTGCCCGGGTTTTTTTGAAGGCTTCGTATTGGTACGACGGCGTGCCCGGTTTTTTTTGAAGGCTTCGTATTGATACGACGGTGTGCCCGGGTTTTTTTGAAAGCTTCGTATTCATACGGATTGCGGCGGAGAAATGAGCTGCTGTTGTCGTAGGAATTTTCCCGAAGGACAACATTTTCGAAAATATCCCTGCTTTTACGTTCTTTACCGATACAATCCGTCTAACTTAAACATTTTTAACGGCAAATAATGACAAAACAGATTTAACATTTCTAATTTTGTATGTCGAAAACAGACCTACACATTATAACTTTCAGTAAATATGAGTCAAGTAGTTGATATTAAAGAATTAAATGATAAAATCGAACGTAAGAGCACGTTCGTTCAGACCATCGTCACCGGAATGGATCAATTGATCGTCGGGCAGAAGCATTTGGTCGAGTCGCTTCTCATCGGATTATTATCCGACGGACACATTTTGTTGGAAGGGGTGCCCGGATTGGCAAAAACCCTTGCCATCAAAACCCTCGCTCAGTTAATCGACGCCCGGTACAGCCGTATTCAGTTTACGCCCGACTTGTTGCCGGCCGACGTAGTCGGAACGATGATCTACAGCCAGCGCAACGAAGAGTTCATGGTAAAACACGGACCGATTTTCGCCAACTTCGTGCTGGCGGATGAAATCAACCGCGCTCCGGCCAAAGTGCAGAGCGCCTTGCTCGAAGCCATGCAGGAACGTCAGGTGACTATCGGAGAGCAAACCTATAAGCTGCCGAATCCGTTCCTGGTGATGGCGACGCAAAACCCTATCGAGCAGGAAGGCACTTATCCGCTGCCCGAAGCGCAAGTAGACCGTTTCATGCTGAAGGTAGTCATCAACTATCCTTCCAAAGAAGAAGAAAAACGAATCGTCCAACAGAATATATTCGAACCCCGAACCATCGAACGGCCGGTGATTTCCGTCGATGAAATTCTCGATGCGCGCAAAGTGGTTCGCGAAGTATATATCGACGAAAAAATAAGCCGCTACATCATCGACATCGTGTTCGCCACCCGTTTTCCCGACCAATACGGATTGGCCAACCTCAAGGAGATGATTGGTTTCGGCGGTTCGCCCCGTGCTTCCATCAACCTGGCGCTTGCGGCGCGTACGTATGCCTTCATCAAACGCCGCGGTTATGTGGTGCCCGAAGATATCCGCGCCGTATGCCACGATGTGCTCCGTCATCGTATCGGACTTACCTACGAGGCCGAAGCCAACAACTTGACTTCGGAAGAAATTATCAGCGAAATTCTTAATAAGGTAGAGGTTCCGTAATAAGAGGGATGAGGGATGATGTATGATCTATGATCTATGATGTATGATCTATGATGTATCATGTGTGATGAGTGAAGGAAATAATCCCTCGCCTTTCGGGCGCTCCTCTTACGCGAAGGGGAGATAACGGACAGAAACGGTCTGCGCCAGCGGGATGAAGGTAAAAGAGAATGAATGGTAATGTGGAAGAATATTTCTCGCGGATAAGGCTGATAAATGCAGATAAAGAGATGCGTTTTGAGATCATCTCTGAGAGATTAATCAACAGTAAAGAAAATGGAAACATCCGAATTACTTCAGAAAGTACGGCATATTGAAATTAAAGCTCGGGGACTGTCGCGCAATATCTTTGCGGGGGAGTATCATTCGGCTTTCAAGGGCCGAGGTATGGCCTTCTCGGAAGTGCGCGAATATCAGTATGGCGACGACCTGCGCGACATCGACTGGAACGTGACGGCGCGTTACAACCGTCCGTACGTGAAAGTCTTTGAAGAAGAGCGCGAACTTACCGTCATGTTGCTCATCGACGTGTCGGAAAGCCAATCGTTCGGGTCGACGTCCATCGTCAAGCGCGATATGGTGGCGCAGATTGCCGCCACGCTCGCTTTTTCGGCCATTCAGAATAACGACAAGATCGGCGTCATCTTTTTTACCGATAAAATCGAAAAGTTTATTCCCCCTAAAAAGGGAAGAAAGCATATCCTGTTCATCATCCGCGAGATACTCGGTTTTACCCCCGGGAGTTTGGGAACGGAAATCGATCAGGCGCTGCGCTATATGACCAACGGCATTAAAAAGCGCTGTACGGCCTTTTTGATTTCGGACTTTATCGATTCGCACGACTATAAGCATGCGCTGCGCATTGCGAACCGCAAGCACGATTTGGTTGCCATTCAGGTCTATGACGCGTTGAGTACCCGCCTGGAAAGCGTGGGGCTCATGAAAGTACACGACCCGGAAAGCGACAAGGATACGTGGATCGATACCTCGTCGAAGAAAACGCGCGAACAATACCGCACGTGGTGGACGCGGCGTCAGGCCGAAATGGATGTCGCTTTTAAGCAGAGCCGGGTCGACAGTGTGTCGGTCTCGACCGAAGATGATTATGTGAAATCGTTGTTGCAACTCTTTCAACAAAGAAGATAGAAATTGATAGTAGAAAAGAAATATACGCTTATCGGCAAAACGGCTGTTTTTATGGCCTTGTTTTTTGCCTTGTACGTGGCATCGGCGCCGGCGCAGAAAGTGTCGGTGCAGGCTACCGTACAACCTACCGAGATCACGATCGGCGAGCAGGCGCTCATCAATCTGAAAGTGATTACGCCCAAGGACAAATCGATCCAGTTTCCGGTGTTCGAGTCGGAAATCGTGCCCGGCATCGAGGTGTTGACAATGCTTCCCCCCGACACGACCATCGAGAACAATGTGATGACGTTGAATTTTAAATATCTCATCACCTCGTTCGACTCCACCTTGTACCATATTCCTTCGATGTCTGTTTTTGACGGAACCGATACCATCTTTTCCAACTCTTTCGGACTGAAAGTCATTTCGCCCGAACTGTCGGATTCCACCTTGGCTTATCTGGAAAAGATGAACACCGGACAGACGGATTCCATCGATTTTAACCAGCTTCAGTTAAATGATATAAAACCGATTCAGAAGCCTCCTTTCGTTTGGACCGACTATCTGTGGATCGTGTGGATCGTATTGGGAGTAGCGGTTCTTTTGGCTTTGATCGGCCTAATCATCTACTTGGTGTTGAAGAAAAAGAAAAAAGGCTATTTCTTTACGCCGCCGCAGGTACTCCCGCCGCATGTGCGCGCCATTCGATCGCTCGACGAATTGAAAGCGAAGAAGATATGGCAGCAGGGGCGCGAGAAGGAATTTTATACGGACTTGACCGATATCTTGCGTGTGTATATTCAGGAACGGTACGATATAAAGGCGATGGAAATGACTTCGGGCGAAATTCTCAACGAAATGCGCAAACGTTCCGAATCGGACTCGGTATATGAAAACCTGAAACAGGTATTATCGGCTTCCGACTTGGTGAAGTTTGCGAAATACAAGCCGTATCCCGACGAAAACGATTTAAGCATAATGAATGCGTATTTCTTCGTCAATCAAACGAAAGAGCCCGATCCCGTTCCCGACAAGGACGCGTTGAAGGCGCAAGGCGATAACGGTGTTTCTCAGAACGAACAGGTTCAAAAGACAGAAGAATGATGGAATTTGCACACCCCGGATATTTATATCTATTATTGTTGATCCTGCCCTTGGCGGTATGGTATGTGATTCGTCTGTCGAAAACGCAGGCGTCATTTAAACTGGCATCGACCGATGCTTTTAAGGGAATTCGTCCCGGACTGAAGGTGTATATGCGTCATTTGCCTTTCGTGCTGCGGATGATCAGTATTGCGTTGGTGATTATTGTCATTGCGCGTCCTCAGGCGGTAAACAGTTGGGAAGAAACCGAAACGCAGGGTATCGACATGGTTATGGCGCTCGATGTGTCGGGCTCGATGTTGGCGCAGGATTTGAAGCCCGACCGGTTACAGGCGGCCAAAAAGGTCGCGGCCGAGTTTATTACCGACCGCCAGAACGACAATATCGGACTGGTTATCTTTGCGGGCGAAAGTTTTACACAGTGTCCGCTCACCACCGACCATAAGGTGTTGCTCAATCTGTTGAATGATGTGGATTTCGGTTTGATTGAGGATGGAACGGCCATCGGGCTTGGCTTGGCCAATGCGGTCAACCGGTTGAAAGATAGCGAATCGGAGTCGAAGGTCGTGATTTTGCTTACCGACGGAACCAATAACCGGGGGCAGATTGCTCCTCTCACCGCGGCCGATTTGGCGCGTTCATACGGCATCCGGGTGTATACGGTGGGTGTCGGAACCAAAGGAATGGCTCCCACACCGGTGCAAACGCCGTTCGGCATCCGCATGCAGAACATGCAGGTCGATATCGATGAGAAGACGCTCACCGAAATTGCGGCGCTCACGGGCGGGCAATATTTCCGTGCCGAAGATACCGAAGGCTTGCGCAATATCTATCACGAGATCGACGAAATGGAAAAATATTTAATCAGCGTGCAGAATGTGACGCGCCGGCAGGAACTGTTCCTGCCTTTCGCGCTGCTTGCCTTGGCGTTGATGGTGGTGGAATTGCTTTTACGTAGGACATGGTTAAGAAATATACCGTAACAGGGGAGAAAATATATGTTTAGATTTGGAAATCCTGAATATTTGTGGTTGTTTGTGGCGATGCCGGTGTTGCTGGCATTGTATATCTTCCTGAATATAAAGAAACGGAACGATGTGAAGAAGCTCGGCGTACTTTCGACGTTGAAAAAGATGATGCCGGAGTTATCGCTGAAGCGTTCTTATTTGAAATTTTGGCTTATCTTTGCCGCATTGTGCGTAGGCATCGTCATGACTGCCCGCCCGCAGTTCGGCACGAAAGTCGAAACGGTCGAAAAAGAGGGGATTGAATTGGTCATCGCCATCGACGTTTCCAACTCGATGCTTGCCAGGGATGTGTCGCCCGACCGGCTTTCACGGGCAAAGCAAATCTTGTCGCGCCTCATCGATGTGCGCCGGAACGATAAAATTGCCCTCATCGTATTTGCGGGAGAGGCGTTCGTACAAATGCCGCTAACGTCCGACACGCAGTCGGCTAAAATCTTCCTCAATTCCATCGATCCCAGTCTTGTTCCCGTTCAGGGTACGGCGGTGGCCGATGCAATAGGCTTGGGCGTGAGTTCTTTTTCGACCGATAAGGAAGTGGACAAAGCCATCGTCCTGATTACCGATGGGGAGGATCATCAGGGCAATGCGTTGAAGGCGGCGCAGCAGGCTGCCGAAGCCGGAATCATGGTCAATGTGGTCGGTATCGGATCGGCCGAAGGATCGCCCGTACCCACCTCGGCTTACAGCAATTCTTTCATGACCGATAACGAAGGAAACGTGGTGGTTTCGCGGCTGAACGAACAGATGTGTATCGAAACGGCGCAAAGCGGGAAAGGGTTATACGTATTGGCCGACAATACCAGTACGGCTATCCGGGCTCTCGAAACGCAGTTGGACGGTTTGGAAACCAAGAGCTCGACCAGTTTGTCTTATTCCGAATACGATGAGAAGTTCCCGCTCTTCGGGTGGGTATTATTGACATTGCTGGTCGTGGAAATTCTTCTTTATGATAAGAAAAATCCGTTATTCAAAAATATCAAGTTATTCAAATGAAAACGTTTAGCATAAAATACGGCTTGTTTTTGTTATTGCTGCTCGTTCCTGTGGCGATGTCGGCGCAGAAAGACGTGCGCAAAAGCGTACGCAAGGGAAACAAGGCTTATCAGCAGCAAAAGTTTTCCGATGCCGCGACTTCTTATCAGGAAGCGATTGAAAAAAATGCGGCGTCGAAAGAGGCGAATTATAATTTAGCCAATACGTTGTATAAACAAAAAAAATGGGATGAGTCGATCGCGCAAATGAATCATTATTTATCGATCGAACAGGAAAACCCGGTTAACAGGTCGGCTGCCTTCCATAACATCGGCAATGCCACGCTGCAAAAAAAAGATTTGCAGAAATCGATGGAAGCCTATAAAATGGCGCTTCGGTTGAATCCCGAAGATAACGAGGCGCGTTACAATCTGGCGGTGGTGCAAAAGATGATTCAGGATCAACAGCAAAACCAAGATCAGCAACAAGACAAAGACAAGCAGGATCAGCAACAGAATCAAGATCAACAACAACAGCCCCAGCCGCAAGACCAGCAGGATAAGCAGAAGCGTCCCGAAGAACAAAACGAGCCGGAGCAAATGTCGCGCGACAATGCCCGCCAGATGTTGCAGGCGATCGAACAAGACGAGAAAGAAACGCAGGAAAAGGTGCAACGCATGAAGGCCGAAGAGCGCAAGCAACAGGCCGAAGACAACAGAAGACAAAACAAGAACTGGTAATCCTCAGGAGAATATATTGCAGATGAGTTATTTCAAGAAGTTATATACGATTGCTTTTTTAGTATGCATCGGCCTTTCGGCGTATGCCGGGGTGCATGCGCAGGTAACTTTCAAGGCATCGGCGCCCGCTGCGGTGGAAGCCGGGCAGCAATTCCGTTTGAGCTATGTCTTGAACAAGGAGGGAAAAGACTTGCGGCTGCCTGACATTAAGGGATTCGATATTCTTTTCGGCCCGACCGTTTCCAGCAGTTTCAGCCAGCGTATCGTGAACGGTAAATCGAGCTCCGAAAGTTCATTTACGTATACCTATATTTTGATGGCGGACAAAGAGGGAACTTATACCATCGACCCGGCAAGCATTACGGTCGACGGAAGTACCTATCGGTCCAATTCCTTGCATATAAAAGTCCTTCCGGCCGACGAGTCTTCTTCCGGCAATGATTCCCGTCCTTCTGAAGATAACGGCGGAGCGGCGGCTACCGGCACCGTGTCGGCGAAAGATGCGTTTATCCGTGCGATCCTCTCGAAAGATAAGGTGTATGAGCAGGAGGGATTCACCGTTACTTTCCGCTTGTATACAACGTTGAATGTGGTGGATTTCGGGAAGATACAGTTTCCCGAATTCGAGGGCTTTATGGTCGAAGAAATCGACATCCCGGCCAATCAACAGCTCAAAATGGAGCACTACAACGGTAAGAACTATTATACGGCCGACCTTCGCAAGACATTACTCTTCCCGCAACGGTCAGGCCCGATAACCATCCCCAGCGGCCGCTTGGAAATGGTGTTTTCAGCGCCTTCGGGGCGTCGCGTTTCCACCTTTTTCGGATCGCAGGAAGTCATGGTCGATGTGAAGAAGGCGATGGTCACCAATCCCGTTACCATCCATGTTTCGGCTCTTCCGGCTAACAAGCCCGAAAGCTTTTCGGGAGCCGTCGGCACGTTTACCTTCTCGCCAACCATCACTCCCGCGAAAGTGAAAGCCAATGAACCGGTGACCGTTAAACTCGAAATTTCCGGTATGGGAAATCTCAAGCTGATTAAGAATCCCGAAGTGAAGTTTCCTTCCGATTTTGAAGTCTATGATCCCACGGTAAACAACTCGTTGACGGTTACAACGAATGGGTTTACCGGTAAAAGAGTCATTGAATATCTAGCCATACCCCGCTCTGAAGGCAGTTATACGATACCGGCTATCGAATTTGCGTATTTCGATATGAATAGCCGCGCTTACCGCACCCTTACCTCGCCGGCTTATACCGTGCAGGTCGAGAAAGGCGATCCTTCGAAAGCATCGGTCGGCAATTTCGTAAACCAGCAGGATGTAAAGGTCGAGCAGGATATCCGTTTCCTGAAAACGAATGAGCCTGCGTATCATTCCCGAACGAATTTCTTTGCCGGCTCCATTGCTTATGGGTTGTGGTATCTCATTCCTTTCCTGTTGTTTATTGTTGGATATAGCCTGAACCGCAAACGGGCCAAGGAAAACGCCAACGTGGCCTTAATGCGTACCAAAAAAGCGAATAAGGTGGCCGTGAAACGGTTGAAAGCCGCTGAGAAGCATTTGAAAGATCATAATAAACAAAGCTTCTATGAGGAAATCCTCCGGGCATTATGGGGGTATTTTAGCGACAAGCTTTCGATTCCGGTGGCAAACTTATCGAAGGACAACATCGATTCGGAGTTGTCGAACTATGGCATCGATGACAAGTTGATTGGGCGTTTTATGCAGATTCTCAATACGTGCGAATTCGCCCGTTATGCTCCCGCCGAAAGCAATGCCCAGATGGATGACATATATGCCGATACGGTGAGTGCGATCAGCGAAATGCAAAGTAAACTCAAGAAAAAATAATTCAATAGCAAGCGAATATGGACGTTTTCAAATATACTTTTTTTCTATGGATAATAGGATGTTCTCTTGGGCTTAGCCTGAGGGCGCAAACAACCGCCGAGCAGGCTTCGCAGGCATACAGGGGGCAGGACTATAAGAAGAGTATTGAATTGTATGAACAACTGGCCTCGCAAGGCTTGGCGCAGGACAAAGAATCGGCCGAAATATATTACAATCTGGGGAATGCGTATTTCCGTAATAACCAAACGGGAAAGGCCATACTCAATTATGAGCGTGCCTTGTTGCTGGATCCCGGTGACCGGGATATCCGTCACAATCTGCGTTTTGCCCGTACGCGTACCGAAGATCGCATCATTCCCGCCGGAAGCTTCTTCTTGTCCAATTGGATAGCGGGCATTCAAAATCTGTTTAGTTCCAATACGTGGGCGGTGATCGGCATTGTGTGTTTTCTGGTTTTTCTGGTTTGTTTGGGCGCGTTTCTTTTCTTCCGGGTAATGTGGGTGAAGAAGGTTGCCTTTTATGCGGCGATTCCCGTTTTTATCTTTGTGGTGGCGGCGAATATCTTCTCGTTTGGTCAAAAAAATAAGTTGATTCATCGTGAAACGGGAATTGTAATGACCGGTTCGGCTTCCGTCATGGCTTCGCCCGATGCCGACAGCAATGAACTCTTTTTGCTGCACGAAGGGGCGAAAGTGCGCATAACCAATACCGATGTAAACTGGTTTGAAGTGGAGATCGAGAATGGAAGCGTGGGCTGGACTCCGAAAGAAAATGTGGAAATTATATGAAAAAAGTAATAGAGGAACTTCTGCCCTTGGAACGTGAGTGGTTCATAGCCTTAAACGGCAGCGAATCGGTTTGGATGGATAATTTGATGTGGACCGTTACCGGTCGGTTCGTATGGTTTCCGCTTTTTCTGCTGCTTCTTTTCTTTTTTTTCTATAAAGTACCGAGGAAAGAAGCTCTCTTGACAGTCGTTTTTTTTATTTTGCTGGTTGTTTTGTGCGACCAGGTTTCTTCCGGCTTTCTCAAGCCGCTCTTTCAGCGTTTGCGGCCGACTCATCATCCCGATTTTCAATATCTGGTTGATATCGTCAACGATTATCGGGGAGGGCGCTACGGCTTTGTTTCCGGCCATGCGACCAATAGTTTCGGGATGGCGACTTTTTTAGCGTTGCTCTACAAGAGTCGTTTGATTACTTTCACCACTCTTTTTTGGGCGGCGCTGAACAGTTATTCCCGTATTTATTTGGGCGTCCATTTTATCTCGGATATTATCGGGGGGGTGGTTCTCGGATGTCTCCTCGCTTTCTGTTTGTTCGCCCTCTTTCGATATCTTCGAAGAAAGTGGCTTTTTCAAAAGGCTCCGGCTCTGCTGTCGGAGCAGAATCAACCTTTTTATTATCACGAGAATTCTAATATACTGGCCGCTTGCATGATCGCTTATATCGGCATTGTTGCAATTTTTAGTCCTCTTTTGTCAACTTTACCACACTAACTTTGTTATAGATATAAAATGAAACATTTTCGTAAATATATCTCATAATAATTGTCTATCATTGAAAATTTCAGTATGTTTACGGCACGATAATTATTCATTATATTACTAATCATATAAAAGTAAAGCAACCATGGCAAGAACAATTACTTTCAACGAATTAAGGGCTCTCAAAGACAAACTGCCCGATGGGACGATCCACCAAATAGCGAAGGAATTAGGTGTAGAACCCGAAACTGTAAGAAACTATTTTGGTGGATATAATTTTAAGAACGGTAAGAGTGTGGGGATTCACATCGAACCGGGACCGGATGGTGGTATCGTTGTTCTTGATGATACGACCATTTTTGATAGGGCCTTGAAGATTTTAGGGCTTGAAGATTACCCCGAGCCGGCATCCGTCGATATGGAGGCTGATCAAGGAGAATAAGTTTTTTGCTAACCCAATATTTCATAGAATCGTTTTATGCAAATATTGGGTTTTGACCTGTTTTTATTTAATCAGTTAATTAGAAGAGGATATGAAAAAAGAAGATAATAAACAACAAACCCCCGATAATGATGGTAAATTAGTAACCGTTGCCATTCACACCTATGACAAGGCGGTTATTCTGAAATCAATCCTCGAATCGGAAGGGATACCCACGGTTATTCATAGTATTAATCTCATCCAGCCGGTGGTGCCGGAAAATGTGCGCATCCGTATTAACGAGTCCGATTTGCCGAGAGCTCTTGAGATCATCGAACAAACAGATTTCGATTCTGAATCCAAGGATTCTCCTGAAGTGAAGGATGAAATAGTCGTACCGGTCGACTTTTCGGAGTATTCATTGATAGCATGTGAGTTTGGGTTTCGTTTGGCCCGTGATACGCAATCGAGTGTCAAGCTGATGCATGTCTTTTTTACGCCTTTTTATTTAGGTTCCGTACCTTTTGGCGATTCTTTTTCTTTGCATTCCACGGATCCCAACATCTACAGGGATACCCGCCAAAAGACGGAGGCGGAAATGAAAAAACTAATCGGAAAAATCGATGAAAAAATTACTTCCGGTGCGTTACCCAATGTCGCTTATACTTCTGTATTAGTCGAAGGGATTGCCGAAGAAGAAATCATTTCCTATTCGAAGAAGATTCGTCCCCGTGCCATTGTAATGGGTACCCAAGGTAAAAATGCAAAAGAGTTTGATTTGATCGGCAGTGTGACGGCCGAAGTGTTCGAAGGGAGTAAAGTGCCTGTTTTTGCCGTTCCCGAAAAGGCTGCTAATCGCGATTTGGCTAAAATGAAGCATATCCTTTTTCTTACCAATTTCAGGGAAAGGGAGTTGAAAGCGTTCGAAATAATGGCGGAATTTCTCAAATCATATTCCGTAAAGGTTTATTTAGCGCATATCACCAAGAAAGAGGATGTATGGGACGAAATTAAATTATCGGGTATCCAGAAGCATCTCTCCGGACTCTATCCGCATATGGAGATTGCGTATAAGCTAATCGATCCTTCGGACGACCTCGAAGAATCGATTGAGACTTTTGTGAAGGACGAGCAAATTGATTTGATATCATTATCCAGTTCACGGAGAAATATTTTTGCGAAAATGTTTAATCCGGGGATTGCCCGCCGTATGTTATTCCATTCCGATACGCCGCTGTTAGTCATTAAAGGCTTGTAAGAAATAACCGTGGGCATCGCTCCTGCGATGCCCACGGTTATTTATATATGATTTGATTTGGAGGCTTGAATTATTTCAAGCCTAATTTTGTTTTTACAAGAGGAGTCGCATCGGTATTTTTGGGATTGTTATAAACAATCGGACTGGGCATGCTGCTGATATCGAGGATATAGGCAAATCCTTTTTCGTCTCCGATAGCTTTTATAGCATCATTAATCTTTTTATATACCGGGGAAAGAAGTTTTTGTTGCAATTCTTCCACTTCCTTTTGACTGTTTTGTGCAAAGAGCTGGTAACGTTCGTTGATTTGATCCAACTGTTTTTGTTGGTCGGCTTTCACCGTTTCGGATGCCGTGGCAGCCGTTTTTTGAAACTCTTCGACCTTTTTGTTGTACTCGTCAACGAGTGCTTGTCCGTTTTTGGTAACTTCTTCTCTTTTGGTATTCAATTGGGTTTCAATCCCTGATATTTCGGGCATCGCAGCGAATATTTCCTGAACGTTGATATAGGCGATGTTCACATCTTGTGCAATGGCTGCTACGGGAGCTATTGCTAGGAATAAGATCAATAATTTTTTCAACATGATTCGTTCTTTTGTAATAATTATATTAGTGAATTCATTAAAATAGAGTGCAAAGATAGCGATTTATTTTTAATAACCTAACCGGGACAATACCTCATCACTGATATCGATGCCGGGTGAAGCAAAAATGACCGACGTCGCCGATGCTCTATCGATTACAAGCATATATCCGGAAGCCGTCGAAATATCTTTGACAACGGTGTATATGTTATCTTGTATCGGTTTTATCAATGCTTCACGACGTTTGAAAAGCTCTCCTTCCGGGCCGAAGTATTTGTTTTGGAGGCTCTGTATGGCATTCTCCTTGGTGACGATTTCGTTTTCGCGTTTTGTTTTTTCTTCTCCCGCTAAAAAGACTAAATCGGCTTGATACTTCTTATAGAGTTCGTCAACCGCTTTGGTTTCTTTGTCTATTTCACTCTGCCATTGTTTGGATATCCCTTCCAGTTGTTGATTGGCACTTTCATAAGCCGGTATTTTCTTGAGGATATATTCCATATCGATCAAGGCATATTTCTGTGCATAACCTGCACTCACGGCTAAAGCCATAAATACTCCGATAATTGCTATTATTCTTTTCATAATGATGCTATGTTTTATTTGTTTACAAAGAAGAAGACGGCTCAAATGCTAAATCGTTTACAGGCCGTTAAATAAACAATGTTAAAACTCTTGTCCGATAATAAAGTGGAGCTGGCTGCCGCCTCTTTCCCGTGCACCCGTTCCGTAAACCGTGTCGAACCCGTATGCCCAGTCGATCCCCAATAATCCGATCATCGGAAGGAAAATACGGGCGCCTACACCCGCCGAACGTTTCAAATCGAACGGATTGAAGTTCTTCAGATTCAACCATGCATTACCGGCTTCCACAAAAGCAAGTCCGTATATGGTGGAATTGGGTTCTAAGATGAACGGATAGCGGAGTTCCACTCCGAATCGCGAATAAGCCCTTGCCTGTTGGCCTACCGAGTTTTCTTCATAACCGCGTAAAGCCACGATTTCCGTAGCAAACGAAGTCGTATAACCGGTCATTCCGCTACCTCCCATATCGAATGTTTCGAACGGCGTTTGCTTAGAAGAGTTATAGTCGCCCAAAAATCCGAATTCGACCCTGGTGGCGATAACCGGCGTCCTTTTTACGGTTAACGGCGTTAACGGTGTAAATGTACGGGCTTTGAATTTCCATTTATGATATTCGTTCCACGTATATTTTGCCGGGTCTGCGTAAGCCATCTTCTTGTAATCTTTTCCGTCCCATAACGAGAAAGGCGGAGTTGCGGTTACACTCAACGAAAACTGCGATCCGGTACGCGTGTAAAGCGGATTGTCGATAGAACTCCGCGAAAGGGACAAGTTTAATGTCAAACTATTGCTGGAGCCTGTTTGAAAAGGGAAATAGTTATACGTCCAGTTTTTTAAGTTGTAACGTTGGTAACCCAATTCTCCTTGCAGCGAAAAGTAATCGTCGGGCCACTCAAGCCGCTTTCCGTACCCTACCGAAACCCCGATGATGCTGAAAACCTGATTGGGGTCGTAAGCAAATTGGCTCATATCTTGGTAATAGCTGCCATAGTTTCCGTAACCGCCGCCATAACCGCCATACGAACTGTACATATACGGGTTGTAATAAGACGACATGCTGTTGCTGTAATAGTCTTGGTTTAATCCGGTGTATCGGGAGTAATAAGCGCTTATCGAAAAGTTATTCGGGCGCTTTCCTCCGAACCACGGTTCCATAAACGAAAACTGATAGGCTTGGTAGTAATCGCCGTTGGTTTGTGCACTAAGCACCAATGTCTGTCCCTCTCCTTGAGGGATGATCCCTCTGGATAGTTTCGGATTCAACATATTCTTTAACGAGAAGTTATTCAGTTTTAAGCTGAGTTTGCCTACCAGACCCGTTACTCCCCATCCGGCAGAGAATTCGATTTGATCATTCCCTTTAGAGGTCAACGGATAACCGATGTTTACGGTCCCGTCTTCCGGATCGGGCTGTACATCCGGTTGTAGGTTTTCCGGATCGAAATGTCCGGTCTGGGCAATTTCACGGATGGATCGGATCAGCAAATCTTTACTGAAGACCTCGCCGGGCTTCGTACGTAATTCGCGACGGATGACGTCTTCGTATAATCGATCGTTTCCTTGAATGATTACTTTCTTGATGGTTGCTTTCGGACCTTCCGTTACCCGTAACTCCAAATCCACAGAATCGTTTTCAATGTTGATTTCCACCGGATCGATATCCGAAAACAAATAACCGTTGTTTTGATAAATATTGATGGCTGCATCCTCGTCCGATTTAAGCCGTTGTTGCAACTTCTTTTGGTCATAGACATCGCCCGAATGCATATTGAGAGACCTATCGAGGTCTAACGAGTTGAATTGCGTGTTTCCGATCCAATTGACAGACCGGATGTGATACAACGGGCCTTCCTCTACAACTAAGTCTATATTCACACTTTTGTCGTCATGCTTATATACCGTGTCTTTAAGAATTTCTGCGTCACGGTATCCTTTTTCGTGATATTTGGTGATAAGATTGTTTTTATCTTCCACATACAATTCATCCACAAACTTTTTACTTCTGAAGAGGTTTCTCAGTTTTCCTTTTTCATTGGTTTTCTTCATCGCCCATTTCAGTTGGTTGTCGGTGAGAGCCTCATTCCCTTCAATGTTGATGCGGTTGACTTTTAGCTTTTCTTTCTTATCGACGGCGATTTCTAAAATGACTTGGTTTTTTTGATTTGGCACCGGATGTTGTAAAATATTCACTTCCGCTTCACCGAAGCCTTTTTCCGCAAAAAAACTTTTAATGACTTCTTTCGCCCGATTGATATGGTGGGGAGTGATTTGATTTCCTTTCACCATTTGTATCTTCTGATCGATGTCTTTTTGTTCACTTTTTTTCATCCCCGTATATTGGATGTCCGCTACCCGTGGACGGTCCGTAAGGCGTATCTCAAGCCATACGCTGTCAGCGTCTATTTTAGTCTGTACTATTTTGATATCCGAAAACAAGCCCTGTTTCCAAAATCGTTGCACGGCATTGGAAATGTCGTCGCCGGGTATTTGTATTTCCTGTCCTTTGGCCAATCCCGAAAAACCGACCAATACAAATTCTTGGTCTTCATACATGGTTCCTTCCACCCCCGTCACGTCGATATCGGCGATAATATACTTTTTGGGTGTTCCCATATAGTTGACGACCAATTCATCCTTAACGGGTAGTTTGTTTATGCTATCTTTTGCAAGCGGAAGGGCGTTTTCCGAAGGAACAACCTGCCCGAAAGAAAATATCTGCAAAAAGAATGTAAGTGCGATGACTAAATAGAATGTTTTCTTTAACATTTTAATTTTTTCGTTACGATAAGTATATATTACCGGCTGATATATTGTTGGATCTTTTACTATTTGCTTTTTACTTGTTCGCTTGTTTTACCGAATCGCCTTTCACGCTGTTGATAGTCGAAGATGGCGGCATATAATTCTTCTTCTCCGAAATCAGGCCAAAACGTATCGGTGAAATACAACTCGGAATAGGCCAGTTGCCAAAGCAAAAAATTACTGATACGCTTTTCGCCTCCCGTCCTGATAAGCAGGTCGGGGTCGGGGAGCGTATAGGTGGTCAGATACCGCGACAGTTGCTTTTCGGTAATGCTTTCCTGAGACAGTAATCCGTTTTTTACATCACGGGCAATGGCTCGGGCCGCCTCCGTTAGTTCCCATCTCGACGAATAGCTTAAGGCCAACACCAAAGTCAGCCCGTTTCCGGGGGCGGTTTTGTCCATGCAATCCTGCAATGATTGTCGTGTTTTAACGGGGAGCCGGCTTAAATCCCCGATGCTGGCTACCCGCACGCCGTTTTCGATTAAGCTGGGTGTTTCTTTGGCTACGGCATAGACAATCAATTCCATTAAAGCATCTACTTCTTCGCTGGGACGATCCCAGTTTTCGGTGGAAAAAGCATATACGGTAAGGTATTTTACCGACACTTTCGAGGCCGCTTCTACCACTTCCCGTAAAGCCGTAATCCCTTGCTTGTGCCCTTCTACCCGTTCCAGCCCCCGAGCTTTCGCCCAGCGTCCGTTACCATCCATTATAATGGTAATATGTTCCGGAATGCGTGCCTTATCAATTTTGCCAAGTAATGACATTTTTTTAATTACCTATTTTTATTACATACCATGACAGGGATCGCTTCGTAATCCGAATTCCCATGTCAGGTAAAAGATTGCTTGCAAATACCAGTCCTGATTCTTCAGAAAACTGCTTTTAATACCATACGGGCCGTTTAAGTCCCATCCGGCATTTTTTTGAGTGACATCCAGCTTGTCTCCCAACGATTTTTTTACAGAAAACTCACCCCCTACATTCCATCTGTTTTTTAATTTGTATTTAAATCCGATCCCCAACGGAATCGCGACGGAAAGGGACGGACTATTTTCTATTGTCGTCATCGTCACACTACCGCCCACTAATACATAGGGCGTGTAGGGCTTCGTTCCCAAATAAGAATATTTGTCGCTGTAAGGGAAAAAATTAAATTCCATTTGTCCCCCAAGCTCTCCAAAATTCCGACTAAAGGAAGTTCCTTTTTCAAAAGGAAAACGGTTGCCGGATTGATCCGTGTTTCCCCATAAACGTCCTATCGAAGCATTTGCTTTAACGGCCCAATGAAAATTTATCGTATACCGGTAGATAGCCGAACCCGTCCATCCGGGATATAAAAAGGGGGCTGACTTATTGGCATCGCCCATATAAAACGATGCGCCTGTCCCTCCACCTATTTCATACTTATATTCTTGAGCGAAAGCAATATTGGAATAAGCACTGACTAATAATATAGCGATGAACTGCTTATTCACCGGCCAATTTATTGAGCCTGCCTCTCCACACTTCAACAAGTTGTTGAGAAGCATCGGATACTCCGCCGAATATCCAAATGTAATTTTCAGCATCCGTTATCACCGATGCCTGGGTCCTATATGTAAATTCGGGATCAAAAGTTTGGTTTTTTCCAACCTTTGTCCAATTCAATCCATAATTCGAGTTATAAAGAATATTTTGACCATTCTCTTTTTCGGATGACATCAAATATAACTTATTGTCATAAAAGAAAATGCTGCTTCCTTGCTGCGAAAAAGAAGTCTCCGTCGCAATGGCTTCGATTGTTTCGCCTTTGCGCTGTAAAAGCCAATTGGCATTATTTGCTGTATTATCGCTACGTAATCCGCCTGAAACGGCAATATATTTCGCTGAAAAAACAGTCGGATTATTCACTTGCGCCGTTGAAAAAGCCGATACGGGAAAAGCCGATTTGATCGTATTTAAAACCTGAATAGCCGCGAAATTTTCGGTCTCGGCAAATTTCAACGTCCCTTCATCATCAATTACCGTTAGAATCGTCTTGCCCGTGGTTAAAGGGAGATCACCGTATATGGCTTTAACGGGGTAGGAGGTTGTCACACTCGTCCACGTAGCCCCGTTAGGCGTAAAGTAAACGGTTTGATCCGTCCCCAGAGCATAGGCGCCTTTTCCGGCGGCTGTGATCATCGCAGGGGTCGTGCCCGCGGGTAACCCGACAATATCAATCTCTGTCCAGTTTTTTCCTCCGGATGCATCGGTTGATGCTCCTTTAAGGGTTCCCCCCGAAACATAATAGGTGAAAAACGTATTCCCGATAGCCAACGTTTTCTGAGCCGAAACAGACGATGTTAAATAGTTATCCGTCACTTTGGTCCAAGTGAGGATGTTGGGATCCTGTTGATAGATGTTCAGTTTGAAATCATACGGCTTCGTCGTAATTCCGTCCTGCGCGGTCGTAATGATGGAAGAGAGCCTCAGAGGAGGGATGGAATCCTTTCCGTTCCAACTGTAGGTGCTGTCGGGATTCTTTAATGTCAGGATTATTTGGGAGAATGGGCTGTAGGTGCTTGAAGCGGAAAGGGTGAGCTTCGCACTATCTACGGCAAAGAGATACGATAAAGAATCCCGATTGAATATTTTTTTGCCGACTTGGTCAATGGTAAATTCTGCTGCCGATAAAACTCCCGTTGAGTCGGCATTAGACGATAAAGCCAAAGCATAAACCTGAGCATCGCTCGATTTGTCAATATTGGCATTGTTCGAATTGAGACAGGAGGAAAAAAGTAAAATGCCTCCTATGATAACAGACGCCCAAGAAAGATATGTTGATGTCATTTGTTTCAAAAAAATATAAATCACTGCATTTAAGTTATGCAAAAGTAGAAAGATTTTTCGCTTTAACCGCATTAAAATAGTTATTTAAAGAAAATTTCGAGTTATTTTGCTCTTTAAATGAATTTGAACCGAGCCTGAATATTTTTGAATATCGATGTCTTGTCCTTGAATTTCAGGAGATTTAATGCCGTCTTGAAGGGCCGTATCGGTAATCTCAATAAAAGCCTCGTCCCAAAGCTGTTTTTCTATGAAAGAGGATAATAAATGACTGCCTCCTTCCACTAACACCGAATAGATGTTTTCTTTGTATATTGCCTTCAATAACGGGATAAGGATATCTTTTGAGAAATCGAGCTCGATGTACTTGACAAACTTGTTGTCCAGACTGAGAGGCGGAGCTTTTTCGGTGAACACAAGGGTGGGTGCGTCGGGACGAAATATACGGAAATCGGCAGGAATTTTATTCTCCCGGTCGATTATGATTCTTACGGGATTGGAGCCGTACCACTTTCGAGCGGTTAATTGCGGATTGTCGAGCAATGCCGTACGGGTGCCGACCATAATGCCTTGTACCTGCGTACGGGTTCGGTGAACGAGTATGCTGGTGAGCGTATTGGAAAGCATAGCCGGAGGAGCTGATTCGTGTGATGTGCGATGCCTGTCGAGATAGCCGTCTTTGCTTTGTGCCCATTTGAGGATGATATAAGGACGACAATAGAGCTGATTTACAAAAAAGGATCTATTCAATTCGCGAGCTTCTTTTTCCAATATACCTACCGTTACGTCCACCCCGTTTTCCCGAAGCATTCGGATACCATTCCCGGCGACTTTGGGATTCGGATCGGTTACGGCAATAACTACTCGGGGAATTTTATGGGAAATAATCATTGCGCTGCATGGCGGAGTCTTCCCATAATGCGAGCAAGGCTCGAGCGACACATACAGAGTCGATTGAGGCAATAACGACGGATCTTTGACGGATCGGACGGCATTTACTTCGGCATGCGGTTCTCCATATTTCCGATGGTATCCTTCGCCAATAATCTTTCCGTTGTGAACGATCACCGCACCCACCATGGGGTTGGGACGGGTGTATCCTTCTCCTTTTTTTGCCAGTTGAAGACAACGGAACATATATTTTTCGTCTATTCCCATTTTAGTTATCTTTGTTTTTTATATCAGTCGTAATGCAAAACATCATCGATTATATTGTAGAAGAACTTGGCGACCATTATTCCCCGGGAGAAGTGAAAACGTATGTAAGCCTCATTCTCGGGAAAGTCTGTGGAATATCGTCTTTAGAAATTCTAACTCGCAAAATTAACAAATTATCCAATACCCAACACCTTGTTGTGGATGATATTGTTGGGCGATTGAAGAATGATGAGCCTATTCAATATATTTTAGGAACTACAGAGTTCTATGGTTTACCGTTTTTGGTTACTCCTGCCGTATTGATTCCGCGCCCCGAGACGGAAGAACTGGTGGAGTGGATTATAACGGATAAACAGAAACCCAATCCTTCTATTCTGGATGTGGGTACGGGAAGCGGTTGCATAGCGGTAACACTGGCGAAAAAAATAGCGGGAGCACGGGTGTCGGCTTGGGATATTTCTTCTCGCGCCTTGGAAGTCGCTGAGGAAAATGCCGCTAATAATAAGGTTTTTGTCCGCTTTTCAGAACACGATCTTTTCAGTTCGTTTGTCGAAAAAGAACAATTTGATGTCATTGTGAGCAATCCGCCGTATGTGTTGGAATCGGAAAAGCGAGAAATGGAGCCGAATGTGCTTCGCTATGAACCTGCAAGGGCTCTTTTTGTGCCGGACTCTCGCCCATTGCTGTTCTATGAGCGTCTGGCGGACATAGCGCTGGCGTTGCTGTTTCCACAGGGGGGGATTTATATGGAGATAAATCGCATGAAAGGCTCCGATGTCATGGCTCTATTTTCCGAAAAAGGATTTATTGACGTTTGTCTGCGTAAAGATCTTTCAGGAAATGACCGGATGGTGTTCGCAAGAAAAGAAGGATGATGAAGGATGAACGATGAAGGATGAATGATGAGGGATGAAGGATGAGCGATGAGGGATGAACGATGAACGATGAAGGATGAACGATGGAGGATGAACGATGGAGGATAAGGAGAAAATAATTACGGAAGAGAAAGCATGGCAACGCATGGCGCGTCTGTGTGCCCGTAAAGAATATTGTATAGAGGATATCCGTCGGAAATTGCGGAAGTTGAATCTTTCTGACAAGGATATAGAGAGCGTACTTGTTAAGTTACAGAAAAGATCTTATGTGGATGACGGCCGTTTTGCCCGTGGTTTTATCCGCGACAAACTGCATCTCAACAAATGGGGGAAAAGAAAAATCGAAATGGCTTTAAAACAAAAAAAGATATCTCCTGAAGTAATAGAGGCTGCTTTTTCGGAACTTCCCGACGGGGCGGACCTCGAATCGTTGCAGCCGTTACTCGAAAAAAAATGGAGAACGGTAAAAGCCCAATCGGTCTATGAGAAGCGGTCGAAAGTTATCCGTTTTGCCCTCGGCAGGGGTTTTCCCATGGACGACGTTCTTCGTTGTTTCGATAAAATGCAAATAGACGATGATAATAAGGACGATTCATGGTCTTTTTGAAGATCTTCTTCAATTATTTTTCCCCGGCACTTGTTTAATCTGTGGTGAGAAATTGGTGTCCGGGGAGGAGGGCGTTTGTCTCGATTGCCTTTACCGGTTGCCGCGCACCCATAATTTTGATATTCCCGGCAACGAAGCTGAAGTGTTGATGTCCGGACGTTTCCCGTTTGTCCGTATCGCTACGTTTTGTCTTTATTCGAAAGGAGGAATGTTGCCCCCGCTGATTCACGAGCTTAAATATGAAGGACGGAAAGAAATCGGATTGCTTTTAGGGCGTATTTGCGGTAGAGAATTGTATGGCAGTCGTTTTTTTGCGCCACTCGAAGGGATTGTTCCCGTACCGTTGCACCCGAAAAAACAAACCAAACGCGGATTTAATCAAGCGGAAATCATTGCGGGCGGTTTATCGGAAGTCTTATCCATACCCGTGCTTACCGGTAATCTGGTGCGTGTCGAATATAATTCCACCCAAACCAAACGTTCGAAAATACAACGGTGGAAAAATGTCGAGGATATTTTTCGTGTGAACAACCCGGAACAATTTGCCGGTAAACACTTGCTGTTAGTCGATGATGTGTTGACTACCGGCGCTACTATTGAAGCATGCGCTCATGCTTTGGCGGTGTGTGTCGATCTGAAAATCAGCGTTCTTGCTATCGGTCAAGCTGTTTAAAACAAAAAGTTTCCAAAATGCTCCCATAATCGGCATAAAAGTACTATTTTTGTGATTCATTCGGAGTAAAGTCAAAAAGCAACATGAGTACATTAGAGAAATTAACAGCGGAAAAACTTTTAAGAATTAAGGCCGTAAAATTGCAGCCTTCGAATCCTTTTACTTGGGCATCGGGATGGAAATCGCCTATATATTGCGATAACAGAAAGTTAATGTCTTATCCGGCCATAAGAAATTTTATCAAAGTGGAATTTTGCCGCCTTATACTGGAAAAATATCCTCAAGTCGAAGCGATCGCAGGAGTGGCTACCGGAGCTATCGCCCCCGGTGCATTGGTTGCCGACACGCTGGGTTTGCCATTCGTCTATATCCGCTCCGCACCCAAAGATCATGGTCTGGAAAACCTCATCGAAGGGGATTTGAAACCGAAGCAAAAGGTTGTCGTGGTGGAAGATTTGGTATCTACCGGTCAGAGCAGTCTGCGGGCAGTGGAGGTCGTGCGGCGTGACGGTTCGGATGTCTTGGGCATTGTGGCGGTATTCACGTATGATTTTCCCGTTGTACAACAAAATATGAAAGAAGCCCGCGTGGAGTTGACAACATTGTCGAATTACGATGCCATTTTGGACGAAGCGCTTCGTACGGATTACATTGATGAATCGGAATTGAAAACGTTGCAGGACTGGCGCAAAGATCCTAAGAACTGGGGCGATTCGGCTAAAAGATTGAAAAAATGACGGAATTTACCAGTGATGTAAAAACAATTCCTTATGACGATGGCGATATTTTCCGGGTGTTGTCGGATATGAATAACTTGGAATGGGTGAAAGATCAATTACCTGAAGACAAGATATCCGGTTTTACTTTCGATCGCGATGGCTTTTCGTTTCATGTAGAACCAATCGGGGTTGTTACGTTTTTGATCGTTACGCGAGAGCCCAATAAGTTCGTTAAGTTTCAATCGCAGAATTTGCCTTTTGAAGCTCATTGTTGGATACAACTCGTTCAGAAAGAAGAGAAAGATACGAAGATGAAAGTTACGTTCAAAGCCGACATCAATCCCTTTCTCCGCTCCATGGTTTCCAAGCCTATTCAGCAAGCGGTAGATAAGATCGCCGAAACACTGGCCGCATTGCCTTATTCTCGCATAGGGGAATCGAGGTAAGCGAGTGCGTTGCTTCCAATAACCGGCTCGGTATCGAGCGGCTGTTTTCCTGATAACCGTATAATAGGATAGATTAATAACTGAAGATATGAAGATGAAGAAAAGCCTCTCTCTTATTTTCCTTCCGGCTGTGCTGGTAACCATTTTATGGGTATGCCTATCGGGGAGTGATTCGCAAAAGATAGAAGAAGGACAACCGCAGGTACTGTCGATGACGGCTTCGGTAACTATTCCCGGGCAAATGGTGTTTGCCGGTGAAAAAATCGTCTTCGATCGCTACGATAAACATGAGCGGATGGATCGCGAACTGAATAGTTTCACTTATTTCCACTCCACCACGCTGCTGCTGTTCAAACGGGCCAACCGCCTGTTCCCGCTCATCGAGCCTATTCTGAAACAACAGGGAATGCCCGATGATTTGAAATATCTTGCGGTCATCGAAAGCAGCCTCGACCCACGTGCCGTTTCTTCGGCCGGCGCCGCCGGCTTGTGGCAGTTTATCTCTTCGTCCGCTACCCAATATGGATTGGAAGTATCGCCGGAGGTGGATGAACGCTACCATATAGAAAAATCCACTCTTGCCGCTTGCCGCTATTTGAAAAGCGCTTACCGTAAATACGGATCGTGGAGTGCGGCGTTGCTTTCTTATAATGGCGGTCAGGCGAGGATTACGAACGAATTGAGCCGTCAGGCGGCGGACGAAGCGCTCGATTTATGGCTGGTGGAAGAAACCACGCGTTATTATTACCGCATGCTTGCCGTCAAACTGATTTTTGAAGATCCTCAACAATACGGGTTCGTTATTCGTCCCGACCAATTATATCGCCCTATCCGGTTTAAAGAAATCAACGTTTCGGGCTCTATTCCCGATTTGATTGCCTTTGCCAAACAAAACGGCGTGACGTATGCCCAACTGAAAGACTTTAATTCGTGGCTTCGAAGTGACAAGCTGACGAATAAAACCGGTAAAAGTTACCTCTTGCTCGTCCCTACGGCTGAGAGTTTGTATTATCGGAAAGGTGAAAAATATCCGGTGCACGATTCGCGGTGGGTGCAAAAATAAATATGACTGAAACAGAATTTATTCAGGTGTACGGTGCGCGCGTACACAATCTTAAAAATATAGACGTTCAGATTCCGCGTGATTCCCTCACGGTGATTACTGGCCTGAGCGGAAGCGGAAAATCATCCTTGGCTTTCGATACCATATTTGCCGAAGGTCAACGCCGTTATATCGAAACGTTCTCGGCTTATGCGCGCGGATTTTTGGGTAAAATGGAACGTCCCGATGTCGATGAGATCACGGGACTCAGCCCGGTTATTTCCATCGAACAGAAAACGACCAACAAGAATCCGCGTTCGACCGTAGGAACGACGACCGAAATTTACGACTTCCTGCGGCTACTCTTTGCCCGCGCCGGTGAAGCCTATTCCTACAATACCGGCGAGAAAATGGTGAAATATACCGAAGAACAGATTGTCGAACTGATCCTGGAAAAGTATATCGGTAAAAAGATTTATATCCTTGCCCCCGTGGTGCGGAACCGTAAAGGGCATTATAAGGAACTTTTCGAGCAGATACGTAAAAAAGGATATCTAAATGTGCGTGTCGATGGCGAGATTCAGGAAATATTTCCCGGCATGAAGGTCGATCGGTATAAAAACCATAGCATCGAAATATTAATTGACAAACTCTCCGTCTCCAACAAGTTTGAAGACAAGCTTAAGGCCAGCGTGCGTGTAGCCATGAAGCAAGGTTCGGGGTTGATTCTCATAGAAGATGCCGATAGCGGCGACGTACGCCATTACAGCAAGCAGTTGATGTGTCCGACAACCGGATTGTCCTACAACGAACCCGCACCGCACAATTTCTCTTTCAATTCGCCGCAAGGCGCTTGTCCGCGTTGTAAAGGCCTCGGCATTGTCGAACAAATCGATATCGAAAAGATTATTCCCAATCCGGCCCTTAGTATTGCCGCAGGGGGCATTCTTCCCTTGGGCAAAGAACGCAGCAGTCTTATTTTTTGGCAAATAGCCGCTATTTGTGAAAAATACGGAGTGACCCTCAAGACTCCGCTGAAAGATATTCCGCAGGAAGCCATCGAGGAAATCATGTATGGAACGAATGAGCGCCTGAAGATAAAGAATGAGTCGCTGGGTAATTCAAACTATTTGGTCATTTATGAAGGAGTGGTCAAATATATCGAAATGCAGCAGGACGATGAAGCCTCTGCCTCTGCCCAAAAGTGGGCCGATCAGTTCGTGACCACTTTCGTGTGCCCGGAATGCCATGGGCAGCGGCTCAACAAGGAGGCATTGCATTTCAGAATAAACGGAAAAAATATTGCTGAGTTGGCCGATATGGATATCCGTCATTTGTATGATTGGATGGTCGATATGGATACGCATGTATCGGAAAAGCAGCGTTTGATTGCCGAAGAGATTAAAAAAGAAATTCTATCGCGCCTGCGATTTCTATTGGATGTCGGATTGGGGTATCTTTCCCTTTCGCGCGCCTCTTCGTCGCTGTCGGGAGGCGAAAGCCAGCGCATACGCCTGGCGACGCAAATCGGTTCCCAACTGGTGAATGTCTTGTATATATTGGATGAGCCGAGTATCGGGTTGCATCAGCGGGATAACCACCGGTTGATCGATTCGTTGAAGAAACTGCGCGATTCCGGAAATTCGGTCGTTGTCGTGGAGCACGATAAGGACATGATGCTGGCATCCGATTATATTGTGGATATGGGCCCTTTTGCCGGACGGAAGGGTGGGGACGTGGTTTTCGCCGGTACGCCCGGTGAAATGCTGAAGAAAAATACGCTCACATCGAATTACTTGAACGGAAAACTGAAAATAGATCTTCCGGAGAAGCGCCGAAAAGGGAATGGAAATACCTTAACGATTAAGGGCGCTACCGGCAATAATTTGAAAAATGTGACGGCATCGTTTCCTTTAGGTACGCTGATATGTGTGACCGGCGTGTCGGGAAGCGGAAAATCGACGTTGATTAACGAAACGCTACAACCGATTTTGAGTCAGAAATTCTATCGTTCGATAAAAGACCCGCTTCCTTATAAATCGATAAAAGGCGTGGAACATGTCGATAAGATTGTCAGTGTCGATCAATCGCCTATAGGCCGCACCCCGCGTTCGAATCCCGCTACGTACAGCGGTGTGTTTTCCGATATACGAAATCTATTTGCGGGGATGCCCGAAGCGAAAGTGCGCGGATACAAGCCCGGGCGCTTCTCTTTTAATGTGAAAGGCGGGCGGTGCGAGAACTGTAAAGGGAACGGATACAAAACCATCGAGATGAATTTTCTGCCCGATGTGATGGTGCCCTGTGAGGTGTGTCATGGCACGCGTTATAACCGTGAGACGCTGGAGGTACGTTATAAGGGCAAATCGATAGCCGATGTGCTGGATATGACGATCAATATGGCCGTGGAGTTTTTCGAAAATATTCCATCTATTCTACATAAGATAAAAGTGTTGCAAGAGGTCGGATTAGGATATATCCGATTGGGGCAATCGTCGACCACCTTGTCGGGAGGTGAAAGTCAACGGGTGAAATTGGCTGCGGAGCTTTCACGCATGGATACCGGCAATACGCTTTATGTGCTTGACGAGCCGACGACCGGACTCCATTTCGAAGATATCAGGGTGTTGCTTGGCGTCCTCAACAAGTTGGTCGAAAAGGGAAATACGGTCATTGTCATCGAACATAACATGGATATTATAAAATCGGCCGATTATATTATCGATCTGGGCCCCGAAGGGGGAGAAAAAGGCGGAAATATACTGGCTACGGGAACGCCTGAAGACATTGTCGCGCACTCCGACAGCTATACCGCTGTATACCTGAAAGAAGAAATGAAAGAAAAGAATCGAGATAAAAGTTAAATAAGAATCGGGAATGAACATTTGTATAACGCTGTTGTTTAGTTTGTGTAATTAATGCATACGAATTGGTTACAAATGATAAGGTGTTATTAAGCAACGAAAAATAATAATTATAGATATTTGATATGGCAAAAATTGCATTTAAAGGTAATCCCGTGCAAACGAGTGGCGATTTGCCGGAGGTAGGTGTTCAGGCTCCCGATTTTACATTGGTGAAAAGTGATCTGTCGGAAGTGAAGTTATCCGATTTTAAGGGAAAGAATGTCGTTCTAAACATATTCCCGAGTTTGGATACCGGTGTTTGCGCCGCATCCGTGCGTCGCTTTAATAAAGAAGCCGCTTCCGCAAATAATACAGTGGTATTAGGCATATCGGCCGACCTGCCTTTTGCTTCGGGACGTTTTTGCTCCGCAGAAGGTATTGATAATGTCGTCACGTTATCCACTTTCCGCGATACTGCATTTGGCAAAGATTACGGCGTTTTCATGCTCGATGGTCCTTTGAAAGGATTATTGGCTAGAGCCGTAGTGGTGGTAGACCCACAAGGGAAGATAGCATATAAAGAGCTGGTTCCTGAGATTGCACAGGAACCTGATTATCTTTCTGCAATCAACTCGATAGTGTAGTTTGTTTCATGAAGATTGTGTTAACAAGAAAAGTCTGCGAAGTGATTCGCGGGCTTTTCGCTTTCAGATGGATGGGGTTACGCAGAGTTGCATGGAGGAGGACACGAAGATTAGAGACTGTCTCCGATAGAAGATGATAATCTTTCGCTGGATAAGATCGGAGAGTAATTTTGGTCAGTATCTCTTTTTTATTTACGTTTGTACGGCAATCGGTGCAAATTAAATTTTTTGATTATGGAACGAGTGATAGAAATTTCAAGTAGAGAATTTAGGGAAAAACAGAAGGCTTACTTAGATCTCGCGGATAGCGGGGCGCAAATTATTCTCAAACGTGGCCGGAAACAGGCCTACAAACTTACTCCTGTCGATGATGACAGCGACTTTGTGATTACTCCCGAACTCGAGAAAAGACTCGAAGAAGGCCGAAGAGAATATAGGGAAGGTAAAGCCATTTCGTGTAAAACAAAGGAAGAGCTTCATCGTTTCTTAGATTCTCTATGATATATAGGATTTATTTCTCAAAGGAAGCATCCAAAGTAGTTGCCAAGTATAAGAAGTCAAATCCCGTACTTTACAAAAAATTGGAGAAGTTATTAGATGAGATCATGGAACACCCAAGAAGTGGAATAGGACACCCGGAGCCTCTCGTTTCGGGTAATTCTGCAACCTATTCCCGCAGGATCGGCGGAAAAGATCGACTGATTTATGATATTCATGATGAGACGGTAACCGTTCTCGTATTGTCGGTAGAGGGGCATTACAAGGCAAATGAAAGATTGATAAAAGATTGATGGGAGATTGTTGGAAGATTGAAGGGAGAGAACAAACCGGCTCCCCGCTTTGTTGTATAGTAAATATTGATCAATCCCTTATTTATGGAAAAAACGGAGCTTCCTGCAAAAATTACGTTCAAATCGGTATTCGATATCATTAAATTGACCATTCAAGGATTTACCGACGACAAGGTTACCAAATTGAGTGCTTCGCTGGCGTATGCGACTATTTTTGCGATGATCCCTTTTCTAACGTTGATTGTATCTATCGGCGCTATATTTCATCAGGATATCGCCTCCGAAATGTATAGCCGCATGACTCCTTTATTGGGGAGCGACGTCGTGGTACAATTACAGTCTATTCTCAACAATGCTTCGGCTGCGGATACGTCTTCCTTAGCCACCATCATAAGCTTGGGGGTGACGATATTCGGTGCAACCGCTATTTTTGCCGAAATTCAAACATCGCTCAATACCATCTGGGGCATTAAGCCCAAACCGAAGAAAGGATGGCTTTTGTATTTGAAGAACAGGCTACTCTCTTTTTCTATGATTTTAGTTTTAGGATTTCTGATGTTGGTGACTTTATTCTTCTCGACGCTTATTACCGGATTGAGCGATCGGTTATCGGCATTTTTCCCCGATGTGACAGCCCTTCTTTTTCAGGGTGTCGGGATGTTGGTGAATATAATCGTTATATCGGTCTTATTTGTGTTGATGTTTAAAGTGCTGCCGGATGCTAAAATCAAGTTACGGGATGTGGCGGTAGGCTCGGTTGTTACGACCGTCCTGTTTCTTGTTGGCCAATATGCTATTTCGTTTTATATGGGTACACGAAATGTCACTTCGGTATATGGTGCCGCGGCGTTTATCATTATATTGCTTACCTGGATATATTATTCTTCCATCATTATATATATCGGAGCGGAATTTACGAAAGCTTGGGCGAATAATCAAGGCGGAAAAATATTTCCCGATGATTATGCCGTTGCTACAAAAACGGTTGAAATAGAGCAGGAGAACGTTTCGGTGTCAACGATTCATAAAGAAAAAGTGAATCTGACAGATGAAACTCATTCCAACGAATCATTACAGAGGACATAAACAATTCATAATTTGAACAAAATGAAAACAGGTATCGGTATTATTCTTATTGCAGGCGCATTATTTTTGGGTTATTTAGGTGTTACAGGGTTACAGGAAAGCTCTAAAGCCGTAAACATCCTGGGTATCGAACTCAGAGCGGAAGATCAGGGAGCAAAAGAGACTTCTTATGTGCAACTCGGACTGGCGTTGGTTGCGTTGGTCGGAGGGGTTTATCTCGTAGGGAATAAAAAGAAATAGCGACGGATTCATCCTTACTCCGGTGTTGTCGGGGGTGTTGATTGATAAAGCACCCCCCGATAAGAAAGAATCAATAGATAAAATAAGTTGCGTGTCCGTTAAAACTCCTATCTTTTTCGTACTTTTGCACGGAATAGGATAATTGTTTCATTGACTTCTATTACATAAGGCGATAGAAGTTGTTTTCTACTATGGCGACAATAAAGAAAAAGAGAGTAAGACGAAAAGCGAACGGAAAACCCCGTAATCAAAAAAAGGAATGGATGGAGTTTCTCAAAAATGAAAGAGTGCATTTCATTTTTGGAGTACTTCTTGCTTTCATCGGCATTTTTATGTTGTTGACCATTATTTCTTTTTTCTTTACCGGGGCCGCCGATCAAAGTGCGGTTTTGAACAAATCCTTTTGGGAGTTGATACGGGATAAAACGCTGGAAGTCCAAAACTGGACAGGTGTTGGCGGTGCTTTTATCGCAGAATATATGGTGAACGGGTGGTTCGGTATCTTTTCCGTTATTGTGCCCCTCTTTATTATGTATTTGGGTATGCGGTTGATGGACGTCTCTAATTTGTCATTCTTCAAAACGTTACTTTCTTCGGCATTGATCCTTATCGGAGGATCTATAGCCAGCGCCTTTGTTTTAGGAAAACTATTTCCTACAAGCCATATAAATTGGGGCGGTGTTCACGGAAACCGGATAGAAGCTTTTCTGGAAAGTAGTATCGGTTGGCCGGGATTGCTTCTTCTTATTGTTTTGTGCATCGTGATTATCGTGGTGATTTTCAAAAAAAACTCCATGTATAAAATGCAGGAAACGATCATCAAAGGAAAATCCACATTCGGGAATAATCCGAAAGAGGAATCTTTTCCGGAAGATGAGGATGCGGCCTCGGAAGAAGAATATTCTCCAGAAGACGCCCGCGAAAAAGGACCGTCCTTTCTTCAGAGGTTTTTAAAGAAAACAAAAGCCGTTTTTGCTCATTCTCCGGATAAAAAAATACCGGAAGATGAGCCGCAGGACGAATCTTCTTTTTTACCTGAAAAAGAAGAGATAACGCCGTTTGCAAAAGAATTTGAGCAGAAACGGCGGAATATGGATAACTTCGAAGTAATCGTTCCGAAGGACGAAGAGCCCGTTCTGGAGCCCGAAAGTCCCGAACCAATGGATGAGACCGGTTCTGTTGAGGAGGATGCCTCGTTATCATCCAATCCGGACGATGAACCCATGGAAGATTACGACCCGAAGAAAGATCTTTCTTCTTTCCGTTTCCCCACCATGGATCTGCTGAAAACGTATCAAACACAGAATCGGGAGGTCGATATGAAGGAGCAGAATGAAAATAAAGATAAGATCATTCGTACGTTGCGGAATTATGGAATTGAAATCACTTCCATCAAAGCGACAGTTGGACCGACTATAACCCTTTATGAAATAGTGCCTCAAGCCGGTGTGCGCATATCGCGAATCCGCAATCTGGAAGATGATATCGCTCTTAGTTTGTCCGCTTTGGGCATCCGCATTATCGCGCCTATTCCCGGAAAGGGAACGGTCGGCATCGAGGTGCCGAACAAAGATCCGCAAATCGTTTCGATGCAATCGGTTATTTCTTCCAAGAAGTTTCAGGAATGTACGTACGATCTTCCGGTGGCGTTGGGAAAAACGATTACGAACGATGTCTTTATCTTCGACTTGACAAAGATGCCTCACTTATTGGTCGCCGGCGCTACGGGGCAGGGAAAATCCGTCGGATTGAACGCGATCATCACCTCCTTGCTGTATAAAAAGCACCCTTCCGAAATGAAGATGGTGCTGATCGACCCGAAAATGGTTGAATTCAATATTTATTCGACCATCGAAAGGCATTATCTGGCCAAATTACCCGATGCCGAAAAGGCGATTATCACGGATGTGTCCAAAGTGACGCAGACGCTTAATTCGCTTACCAAAGAGATGGACGACCGCTACGAATTGTTGATGAAGGCGCATGTCAGAACGATTAAGGAATATAACGATAAGTTTATTAAAAGACGGTTGAACCCGAAGAACGGGCATCGTTACCTCCCTTATATTGTAGTGGTTATCGATGAGTTCGGCGATTTGATTATGACTGCCGGTAAGGAAATAGAGATGCCGATAGCCCGTATTGCGCAGAAAGCGCGTGCGGTAGGCATACACATGGTTATCGCTACGCAGCGTCCTACCACCAATATCATTACGGGTACCATTAAAGCGAACTTTCCGGCGCGCATCGCTTTCCGGGTGACTTCGCAAATCGATTCGCGTACGATTCTCGACATGAACGGCGCCAATCAATTGATCGGGCGGGGAGATATGCTTTTCTCGCAGGGAAGCAATCTTATCCGCATTCAATGTGCGTTTGTCGATACGCCCGAAGTGGAAGAGATTTCGCAATACATTGGGCAGCAACAAGGCTATGAATCGGCGTTTGCGCTTCCGGAAGTCGATTTGCCGGATGGGGAAGAGAAAGTCGGATCGGTCGATCTGAATGAGCGGGATACTCTCTTTGATGAAGCGGCACGCTTGATTGTGGTCCATCAGCAGGGATCGACGTCTCTTATTCAGCGCAAGTTCTCCATCGGATATAATCGTGCGGGAAGGTTGATGGATCAACTCGAAGCCGCCGGCATCGTAGGCCCTGTTCAGGGTAGTAAGCCCCGCGAAGTATATATTTCGGATGAATATTCGCTTGAAAAACTGTTGGACTCCTTGCAATAAGCCGTTAAAGAGCGGTATGATCCCCTCCGGGCTATCGCCCTCGTCCTCTTATTTTAAGGGGACAGTTGCGGAAGCCAAGTCCCATTACTCTTCCTTTAGTATAAGGAGTGCCCGCAGGGAGAGGGGTTAGGGTAAGTTAGGAATAAACTAAAAAGAGTTTTAAAGGTCGTAAGGGAAATGATTTTTATAAAAACAGAAAGAAGATGAAAAAATATATATTTACCTTCGTTGCATTGATGGTCGTTTTGATTGCTGCGGCACAATCCTCGAATGAATCGAAAGTGATATTGGATAGGGCGTATGCCGCTTATTCGGCATCGGATGGCGTCAAACTGTCTTTTTCTTTGGTTGTGCAAGATGCCAAGGGCAGAGGACAATCTTCCGAAACAGGAGAAGCGATGGCAAAAGGGAATAAATTTAAGATCGAGACGAATACAGCCGATATTTGGTACGATGGAATCACTCAATGGGTACTATCGAAAGATGCCAAAGAAGTCTATGTGTCGCAACCTTCCGGTGATGAACTGGCGACCGTCAGCCCGTTGGCCTTATTGAGCCTTTATAAAAAAGGATATGCCTTTAAAGCGCCGGTATCCAAAACGGTGAACGGCCGGCCGGCTTATGTAATCGATATGGAAGCGACGGATAAAAAAGGCGATTTTACTTCTATTGCCGTCGCTATTGACAAGCAAAGTAATTCGATTTTACAAGTAATACTCGTTATGAGAAACGGTATGAAGAACAAAATCGATATCGAACGTTATAATGCGAATTACCGTTTTGCCGATCAAGACTTCATTTTTGATAAAGCCGCCCATAAAGGAGTGGAAATAGTTGATTTACGGTAGCATCGTTTCCGTTTACATATCATAGATAAAGGTAATATCCGTTTTTAATATAACGGAATATTCGTACCTTTGGCTATTAAAAAATAGACATAATGAGAAATAAAGTACGTTGTTTGATTATCGGTTCGGGACCTGCCGGATACACGGCGGCTATCTATGCTTCGCGTGCGAATCTGGAGCCCGTTTTATTCGAAGGATTACAACCCGGAGGTCAGTTGACAACCACGACTGAAGTCGAGAACTTTCCGGGATATCCCGAGGGCGTGACGGGTGCTCAATTAATGGCGGATTTAAAAAAGCAAGCCCAAAAATACGGAGCGGAAATATTTCCCGGTAGAGTGACGTCGGTTGATTTCTCGTCGCGGCCGTTTAAAGTGACGGTCGATGACGAGAGCCCGGTAGAAGCCGATACGGTTATTATATCTACCGGAGCTACGGCCAAATATTTAGGTATTCCCGATGAAACCAACTATGCCGGACAAGGTGTGTCGGCTTGCGCTACATGCGATGGCTTTTTCTATCGTAAGAAAAAAGTCGCGGTGGTAGGCGGCGGAGACACGGCTTGCGAAGAGGCTGCTTATTTGGCGGGATTGGCCGAAAAAGTGTATATGATTGTTCGTAAACCTTTTTTGCGTGCTTCAAAGATTATGCAGGAGCGGGTGATGAATAATCCGAAGATCGAAATCCTTTTCGAACATAATACCCTCGGCCTTTTCGGAGATAACGGCGTGGAAGGGGCTCATTTGGTAAAGCGAATGGGGGAGCCGGATGAAGAAAAGGTGGATATTGCCATCGACGGATTCTTTTTAGCCATTGGCCATACGCCTAATACGGGTGTTTTTAAAGACTTTATCGAGTTGGATAATGCTGGATATATCAAAACGCAGCATCCTACTACCAAAACAAATATCGAAGGGATCTTCGCGGCGGGAGATGTGGCCGACTCGCTTTATCGTCAGGCGGTAACAGCGGCCGGAACCGGTTGTCGCGCGGCCATCGATGCCGAAAGGTATCTTTCTGAAAAAGGCCTCTGATACGATCCATTCCTACCTAAAAGGTTTGAGCGCCTACTTCCGAAGCCTGACGTCGAACTTCTGAAGTTCGGTATTGAAGATCGGAAGGTCGGTGTTGGACCTCCGAAGGCGGATTTTGAACATCGGAAGCCCTATTTTGAACATCGGAAGCCCGGCGTCGAACTTTCGAAGTCCGGTATTGAAGATCGGAAGGTCGGTGTCGAACCTCCGAAGGCGAGTTTTGGGCATCGGAAGCCCTATTTTGAACTTCCGAAGTCCGGTATTGAACCTCTGAAGGCGGACGTCCAACGTCGGATTCGGAGGTCGAATATGATACCTATAAAAAAAGCTGTCTCTATTTTGGGGTTTGAGACAGCCTTTTTGCGTTTATTTATTCACTCTTTCGAGAAAGAGGTGTAAATAAGAAAATCATTCGCCGGCACGGTAAGCGATGCCGTAGAGGATGTAACGGTAAGTGTCTCCGACGGTATCCGGTAGTTGTACCATGTACCGGTTTTCGGAAAAGCCGTTTCGACTTTCATCGCTGTGTTCGTGAAATTCCCTACAACGACTATCTGTTTGGCATTACCGAGTGAAGAGAGCGTAAGGAAGCGTCCTTTTTCCCAATCATTCTCCGATACTTTCCAATCGAGTGTAGACGTTGAGTTGAATAATTCGCTGTGCGACCGGCGCAGGCCGATAAGTGTCGCGTACGTTTCATACAATCCTTTGCGTTGGGGAACCTCGGCGTATTCCCATTTAACCGGCTTCCTTGCCGTTCGGTACGTGTCATCATCATGCGCAGTGCCAGTCGGATCGGCATTAATAGAGATGTCGTATCCCAACTCGCCGAACTGCCAAATCATCTTCGGGCCGGGAACGGTAAAGAAGAACGCCGCATTCGCTTTCAACTGATCCATCCGTGTGGCAAGATCGGTTTTTATCGTTCCTACTCCCCACTGTGTCTGTTTATACGACACCCGTTCTTCATCGTGGCTTTCCATATATCCTACAAGGCTGTTAGCCGGACGCGAAGAGGTCGTGTAATAGAGGTTTGAGAAATCCGAATTTTCTTTATATCCCATGCCCGACTGGCAGTAGGCATTGTTTAGGTTTCGCCAAAGCATCATGCCGGCGTTGCCGAGTTCGGTCTCCTCTTGGTTGTCACAGAAATGTTCGAGGATGACATACGCATCCGCTTTCGCCGTTTTGATTGCGGCGTTATAATCTTTGAGAATCGCCACGCGCGAGGCATCATAGTTGCCATTATCATTGGTTGCATTTCCATTCCTATTTTGAGTAAACCCTTTGGTCAGGTCGAAGCGGAAGCCGTCGATATTGTATTCTTCCAACAGGAATTGCAGGTTGCGTTTCACAAAGTCGCGCACCAACGACGATTCGTGATTGAAATCATGAAATACGCTGTAAGGGTGGGGGGCATCCACATTGAACCACGGATTGTTCGCCGCGGTTTTGTTCGCCGACGCATTCCAATAGAGTTTGGCGAAGGGATTTGCGCCGGTGGCGTGATTGTACACGACATCGAAGATCACCGCCATGCCGCGTTCGTGGCAAGCGTCGATAAACTCCTTATACATCCTGTCGGTCCCGTAAGCCTTATCCATGGCGAAATAGAAACACGGATTATAGCCCCAACTGTTGTTGCCGTCGAACTCCTGCACCGGCATCAATTCGATGGCGTTTACCCCCAGCGATTGCAGGTAATCGAGCTTCTCCATCGCCCCGTTAATATCTCCGCTCGGCGTAAAGTCGCGGAACAGCATTTCATAGATCACGAGTTCCGATGCATCGGGCGCGTTGAAGTCCGTTACTTTCCAGTTATAAACATCCGTTTTGATTTGAAATACCGAAGCGATGCCGATTGCTCCCGAGGGATAAGGCTGCAAATTGGGATAAGTCGTGGATAAGATATATTTGTCGTTATCGGGATCGAGTATTTTGCGGCTATAGGCATCGGCAAGGCGAATCGGGTCGCCGTCCTTCATTCCCACATAATATTGAAAAGCATATTCCTTATCCGCATCGAGTCCGGTCAGCGTGATCCACCAACAGCTTGCTGCATCGTCGCGAAACATCTGCGACTTCTCATCATTACTCAGTTTCCAGCCGTTAAAATCGCCGATAATATGGGCAAAATCTTTATGACTGCCGTTTGTGTCTTTGTCATACAACACCAGCGTAACGGTTTTATCGTCGATGATATTGATCCCGTGCCGGACATTAGACGGAAGCGTTTTCCGGACGATGGCTGCCGGCTGGAAAGCGTTGTATTTCGTGTCGGTTACATTGATGAATAAATCTTTATCGACACCTTTCCTTGTTCTGTCGGCACTGCGGATAACCACACCGAGTTTCTTGACCGGCGTTTCTCCCGAAGCGAACCATTGGCGGATGGAGGGAGAGAGGGTGATCGTCCAGACATTCGCACCGGTCTGCGTCATTTTGCATTTCGGTACATTCGTCTCCCATTTCGCGGGAACATAACGCCAAGTACCTTCCGATATTACTCCCGCATGTAAATACAAGTCGCCTTCATATCCATAAAGAGGGGACGTCGAAGTCGCTTTAAATTGAATGGTGAGACTCTGATCGGCATCGGGTAGAGTGGATGTATAACGTACATCATTTTCGATTACTATCGAAGCCTGTTCCGGTTGGATGTTCGGTGCGGGATCTTCGGCACACGCAACAGCCAGCAGAAAGAATGGGATAAGTATGGATAGTTTATTTTTCATTTTTAGTTTGTTTTAATGGAGGCTCCCTTTTCGGAAATCAGGGGAAATGTATGCAACTCAGCCTCGACTACCGATATTTTATGACCCGGTATCGTTCTCGTTCGCTAAAAGAGTAGAACTCGCTTCGCTCAAACAGCTCCTCTTTTTACGCTCATCGAGAACGACGGGTCCCCACAAAATATCTAAATGTTTTCGGCTGAGTTGCATACATTCTTTCGCCTTGCGGTGCCGGAATGCCTTGTTATTCCAATATATAAATTTGCTTGGGCGATAACGTCAGTTTGTCTCCCAAAGACACTTGTTTTCCCGAAAGAATATCTTTTGCCGTTTGTCTTCCGCGAATGCTTTCGGCATAGCGGGCAAGATCGATTTGGGTTTCTTTTGAATTCCCGTTCATCAATATCCATACCGATTGGTCATTCAGATACCGTTCATACACATAGACGCCTTTTTGCAAGACATAATGCTTCATCTTACCCTGAGCGAGCACGGCATTCCCTTTTCGCCATTTCAATAGCTTTTGCAAAAAACCGAACGCTTCGTTTTGCAAGGCGCTGCGTCCGTTTGCCGTGAATTGATCCTGCTTGTCGCCCGGCCATCCTCCCGGAACATCCAGACGGATATCTCCGTCGCTTCTCTGTTTTGTCCCGTGCATAAGCAATTCCGTACCATAATACAATTGCGGAATTCCCGGCATGGTCAGCAGAAACGTGATGCCCTGCTTCCAACCCGATAAATCCGACGGCAGTTCCTTCAGGAAGCGGTCGGTATCGTGATTGTCGAGGAAGCGCAGTACGTGGTAAATATCCGGATAGATGAAATCGTAGGTCATGTGGTCGTAAATGCCATGCAACCCGCCGTTCCATTCGCCGGTCTCTTCGGAGAAGGCCGAATGGGATAGTCCCATAAAGCGGAAGTCCATGACTGTTTTGAGCTGCGTATCCTTTCCGCTGTTGAGTTTGCTGTGTTTTTGCCAGAAAGCCGTTCCGATAGCATTATTCAGCCATGCTTCGCCCACGATGTTATAGTCGGGATATTCCTTTTCGATAGCGTTGCACCAGTCGATCATCCTATCGTAATCGGCGTACGGGTACGTATCCTGGCGGATGCCGTCCACACCCGAATATTCGATCCACCAGATGCTGTTTTGGATAAGATATTTAGCCACGTGGCGGTTGCGTTGATTCAAATCGGGCATAGTAGGTACGAACCAGCCATCCGTAAATGCTTTCCGGTCGTATTCCGACGCATAATTATCGAAATAAACCTCTTTCATGTGCGACGTTTGCACATATTCGTCGAGGTTGTTGAACCAATCTTTCGAGGGTACATCCTTCATCCAAGGATGATCGCTTCCGCAATGGTTGAAGATCATATCCATCACCACTTTCATCCCTTTGGAATGCGCGTCTGCGATCAATCCGGCATATTCTTCGTTGCTTCCGAAGCGAGGATCCACACGGTAATAATCGGTGGTAGCGTAACCGTGATACGAGCCGCCTTCCATGTCGTTTTCCAGCACCGGATTCAGCCAGATAGCCGTCACGCCCAGATCGTTGAGATAACCGATCCGGTCGGAGATGCCTTTCAGGTCGCCGCCATGCCGTGCGTTCGGATCTTTCCGGTCCACTTTGTAAGGCATGCGCATCGGAATGTGATCGTTCGACGGATCGCCGTTGGCAAACCGGTCGGGCATGATCAAATACAATACATCCGACGAATCGAAGCCTTTTATTTGCTTCCGCTTCGGGTTGCGCGCCTTGAGTTCGTAAGGGATGGTAATCTTCTGCTCCCCTTTAGTAAAAGACAACTCGAACGTCTCCGGCCGGCTGTTTGCGATATCCAGATAAATCAGGAGGTAATTGGGGCTTGTCAACCGCACCGTTTCTTTGATAACGACATCTTTTGATGACACCGACGGTGTGTAACCGGCGATATCTTTACGGGACACCATCAATTGCAATTCCGTCTCCTCCATGCCGCTCCACCAGAACGCCGGCTCGATATGTGCTGTTTCTGCTTTGATGCTCGAATTTGAAGGACCATCTTGCCCGATAAATTGCATCATCTCCATGTCTCCGCCTCGGAGAAGGCATGCATAGATTGATATAATAATAAGTAAAAGCGTTTTTTTCATTGTTTTTCTGTTCATTAATAGTATGCGAAAAAGCAAAGTTGAAAAAGCACGACAAGGAGTTGCCGTGCTTTTCCGATAATACACTATATTTTATTCAATTGTTCCTGTCCCATTGTTAAAGTCAAGCGTGACAACTTTTCCGGCCTTAACTTCTACTCGGGTTTGATCGCCGCCGTTTCCGCGATAAGCAATTTTGCCGCCCAGAATAATAAATTCCATACGCCACCAGTCACCACCTACGCCTGCAGCAGCGGCATTTGCATACATTCTTAATTCTCCGTCGTTAGTCGTGGTAATTTTCATAACATTGCCCTGGGGCGTAAAAGGATATTGGGCAGTATTCCAACCGCCGAAGCAATCGCCCATACCATATACCTGAGCAGGTTCAAGGGTTATGGTACTTGTTGTATAATCTACAACAACGATATAAAATCCGGCCGAGGCTACAAAAGCGTTGCCGTCTTTTGTCGTAAATCCTACATCCTTGCCCAAGGAGAAGAAATCCCCTCCCCACGCTTTAGTCGTATTCCATTTAAACCCATTATTCGCATCTGCAAAATAACGTACTGCCCAGAATTTACCGTCATTTCCATTTACCGGTATCATCTCGACAACATTGGCTGACCCCCAATCCCAACTACCGAATTCTTGTCCGATCATATATACATTATCCGGGAAGAGTGGTTTAAAGGTTGTCACATTTGCCGTAATTGCATCAGAGCTCACTTTATAATCCTTATAGACCGCTTCTAAGAAGAATTGAGCATCCGTAGGCTTATTGGCTTCTGCACCGGCGTTGATAAGGGTTTTATTCAATTTTTCTAATTCGATACTCAAGGAATCTCCAAAAGCAGAGGCAACGTTACTTGCTTTTCCGTCTCCTATCTTTACGTAAAGCGTATACTCAGTTGCCGTTGGTACTCCGAAATCTGCCTTTTCCCATTTGAAGACAGTTGTTTCAGCCATATTACTCTCCGTAATGGCAATTGCATTATGAGCTGCCAGTACAGGCTTTTTGGCTTGATCCGCCGGCAGCAATTTAAACATATCTTGTTCTTTTTCGCAGGAAGCAAACAGTATTGTTGCGAATAGTATCCATAAACTTATTTTTTTCATTGCGTCTTTAGTTTAAAATCAATAGTTATCATTCTGTTTTAAATTCGGATTTGCCAGCAAATCTTGTGAAGGGATAGGATACAGATTGTAATGATTACTTACTGCGCGTCCTGCTTGTGTGCCACCTTTCCATTCCCAAATATAATTTTGAGTGGTAAATTGATTGTAGCGAATTAGGTCGGTACGGCGGAAGCATTCCCAATACAGTTCACGGGCACGTTCGTCTAAAATATCTTGGGCGGTGTAGTTATCCGATATTTTATGATTATCATCGCCGAAGGCACGTTTACGCAATAAGTTAATATAACCTGCCGCATCGCTCTTTGTTGCTCCTGAACCGCCGCGAACAACGGCTTCGGCTAATATCAGATATTGTTCTGCCAGGCGGAAGAGAGGAAAATCATTGTCCGCAAACTCTTGATCCGAACCATAAACGGGATTTCCGACTGTTGATGCTGATGTGATATTACGGTATTTATACGTTTGCAGGCCGTTGGTCGCTTTACTTGGATCGTCTCCCAATGCGCGATTTTCACCTACAAAAAGAAACCGTTTATCGGCATCTTCGAACTTGTCGATAAAATTATTGCGAAAACGGTATCCATTCCAGTTCGCATTGGAAAATATTCCATAATGAATAATTTTGTCGGCATATTTTGTTTGATAATCGCTGCTCGAACCTGCATTTATCAAGAATGTAACGCCTCCGTATCCTCGGGTATTCTTCCCGTCATAGGTGATCGGTAAGATTACTTCGGGATTATTTTTATCGTTATCTGCTAAAAATAAGTGTTCATAATTATCTTTTAAAGTATAGCCTGCATCGATTACTTTTTTGCTGTATGTAACGGCCTCTGTCCATCTGGCTGTGCCCGTATATACTTCGGCATTGAGATAAACTCGTGCCAGTAAAGCGTTGGCGGCAGTAATATCGGCACGTCCGTATTCATTGCTACGGGCTGCCTTTAACCCGTTATTATTAATCAAATCCAACAATTCGCTTTCGATGTATGCAAATAAAGCAGGTCTCTCAATTTGCTGTGCCAAAATTCCCAAGTTGTCTTTTTCTGTGACAAAAGGGGGATTACCGAATTGGTCCATTAATACCCAATAGGCAAATGCACGCAAAAAACGTGCTTCTCCACGGAAATAGTTTACTTCGGCCTGTTGTTCGCCATAGTTCCTGCCTTCCGTATTTCGTATGAATTCATTGGCATACATTACCTGCAAAATACATTTATCATATAATCCGATGGTGAATTTTCCATCGGCGGTAAAGCTTATATTATTCAATTCCGGTATACCGGGATCACCCCAGATGCAATGAGCTTCATCGGTAGGCATTTCCTGGTGATTAAACCAGCAACGCAAAAAGTCGGCATTACTACCTTCATCCAAACCTGCTACGTCAGGATTACCGGCTGGGCCTGTTTGTCCGGAAAGGGTATAGGCGCCGTATATTTTAGCTAAAGCGGATTTCGTTCCGTCGAAGGTCGAGTATACTATTTCCGAGGTCGTATCGTTCAGCGGGAATCGGTCCAAATCGCCAAAACAGGAAGTAAATGCCAACAAAGGCAAAACAACCATTATTATTTTATATATGTTCTTTTTCATATCGTTCAATAAATTAAAAATTAAGATTTAACCCTATGCTGAAAGTCCTTGAATTCGGATAGAAATTATTGTCTATGCCACCTTGTATTTCAGGGTCGATACCTGTGTATTTTGTCCATGTAAATACGTTTTGGGCCGTTGCATTGAGGCGCAGATTAAAGCCTTTGGCTACTTCTCCGAAATTATAAGCCAACTGAATGTAATCCATCTTCAGGAATGAGGCATTTTCAACAAAGTAATCGGACACATTTTGTTTTTGGTAAAACAGTGTATTTTTTAGTTCCGGTACAGTATTCATTAGAAAAGTATTCGGATTCATTACTTGATTCAACGTTCCCATATCATAATTCGTATTATTGAAAATATAGTTCCCGATACTTGCGCGAAGGGAAGTTGCGGCTGTCCATCGTTTATAACTGAAAGAGGTGTTGAAACCCATATAATAATCCGGCACAGAAGATTGGAAGTGATACCGGTCTTTGTCGTTAACAATTCCGTCTTCATTCAAATCGGCATATCCATAGTCTATTGGTTTTCCGTCGGAGGTGTACAGTTGTTTATACACATAAAACATACTTGGTCTATACCCTACCGAATGAATCATTAATGTATTCCCCGTTCCTCCCGATACGGAACCGAATGTAGCCCCTACATAATCCGGATTGTTATCATTCAATGTCAATTGAGTAATTTCGGATTTGTTATAAGTGATATTGAAACCAAGTTCCCAATGCATTTCCCGGTTATCGATCGGAATGACGTTGACACTTGCTTCGATACCTTTATTATTCATTTCTCCGATATTTTGTACAATACTGTTCGTAAAATTTCCTCCCATAGCTAACGGCGTATTGTTCAACAGGTCTTTGGTATCTTTATTGTAAATGTCGATACTTCCGTTGATCCTATTGTTGGCCAAACCCCAATCTAATCCGATATTAGTTGTAGTAGTTGATTCCCACTTTCGATTTGCATCATAACCATCGGGGCGGTACATATTATAAAATTGATCTCCGAACTGAATGCGTGCTGTATTGTCGGAATAGCTATATTTTGCAATATATTCATAGTTTCCTATTTCCTGCTGTCCCGTAACCCCCCAACCTAAACGCAGTTTGAGATTGGAAAGCACATCCACATTGCGCAGAAAACTTTCTTCATTCACACGCCAGGCAAAGGCCAATGAAGGGAATGTTCCCCAACGGTTATCTTTTCCGAAACGCGAAGAACCGTCCTGACGGACTGTCGCCGTAAATAAATATCTATCCAACAGATTATAATTGATACGTCCATAGAATGAAATCAATGTATGTTGCGGTTTATCCTTTTCGAAAGTAGGAGTCGTCTTTACGGTCGTACCGTCAAAATAATACACCGGATAGTTGTTATTTGTGGTCTGCCAATCCTGATAGGTATATCCGCCCATTGCTTCCAAACGGTTGGCTTCATTAAATTGCTTGGTATAATTCAAATAAGCCTCGAGCAATAGATTCCTGTTTTCTTGTTTGAATTGAGAACGTTCCCCACTTGGTTTTCCTTTTGTGTAAAAAGCAGGTGACCAAGGTTGGGTGGTAACATCTCCTGTGCCTTTTGATATGTCATAACCTAAATTCACATTTGCGTGTAAATCGGGCAAGAAATGCAGTTTGTAATCGAATTGAATATTACCTAAACTCCGATACACGTCCGATTGGTCATCTCTCCCGTAAAGTAGTCCTACGGGATTGCGGGTAGCCAGTGTATTCAAATCGCCCGATTCATTCAGCCAACTCCAATAGCCGTTCAACTCGTCGAAGCCATCTGCGATAACAGGTTTTGTCGGATCCATCCGCAATGCCGCGCCGATAGCATCTCCGTTTCCGAAACGAGAGTGAGAATATGTTCCTTTTACATTTGCATTAATGCTTAAATGATTGTCAAGTAAGGATGGATTGAAATTTACACCGATGGTGGTTCTTTTCACATTATCTGTCTTCAGCGTTCCGTCCTGACTCAAGAATCCGAGAGAAACACGATATGGCAAAGATTTTCCAACCATACCGCTTATGCTCAAATTATTGTCGCTAGTAAAGGCCGTACGGTAAATTTCTTTCTGCCAATCGGTATTAGCTGTCCCGAGCATGTCGGTATAGCTCTCTTCTGCATAGGGATTGTTTTGTACTAAGTCTCTGAATTCATCCCCTGTAAGGACTTCAATGCGCTTGGCTATAGTTCCTATCGAAGATTGAAGATTTAAATCGACTTTCATTTTCTGCCCGCTTTGGCCCTTCTTCGTTGTAATGATAATAACGCCATTAGAAGCGCGAGAACCGTAAATGGCTGTAGCGGATGCATCTTTCAGAATATTCATCGATTCGATATCATTCGGGTTAATCATCGCCAATGAGTTGGATGAACCTGAAATTGTTGAGTTATCTACCGGCATTCCGTCAATGACGATTAACGGGTCATTACTTGCATTCAGGGACGCGCCTCCTCGAATACGAATTGTCGTGCCGCCTCCTGCTCGCCCACCGTTGGAAGTAATTTGTACTCCGGCGACTTTACCGGCAATCAATGAAGTAGGCTCTGTAATCAACCCTTTTTGAAAATCTTTTTCTCCAATAGCTGCAATAGCGCCGGTCAAATCATTTTTCTTAGCTGTTCCATAACCGATTACGACCAGTTCATCCAACAGCTCAGCATCTTCTTCCAAAATCACATGGATGATTGTCCTGTTTTGAATGGGAATTGTTTGGGTTACATACCCTACATAAGAAATCACCAGGGTGCCGTCACCCGGAGTCTGAAGCGAAAAGTTCCCGTCATAATCGGTTACTACGCCTGTCGTTGTGCCTTGTAACAGAACGCCGGCACCGATAATCGGCTCCCCGTTCGCATCTGTTACCGTTCCTCGTACATTTATCGGCGAACTCGTTTGAGCTACAGCCGACATCATCATGAACATCCCGATAACTATAGTTGCCAGGAATGCTTTCGTTTTTGTTTTTGTTTTAGAATTTACACTCATGTCGCTAACTTTATAAGATTAACTGATTAATAATTCATTCTCTTAAAGCACGTTTCAAGGATTTAAGTAATTCATAAATGAAAGGTTACTTAACAACTGTTTTCATTTAATTGTCATACGTTCCTTTGTTGCAAATGTACGCTTCTTGTTGACGGGATGTCTTTAAAAATGGAGAATTAACTATGCAAGGCTGTGCAAACGATTGCATCTTTCAGGGTATAAAGAGCATTGATAAACGATTGGTAGAGATTGAAAAGAGAGATTGATAGAAGATCCGTATAGATTGATGAAGGATTGGAGGTACGGACAAATGAATACGCCCCTCGTCAGAGACGAAGGGACGTATGAAAAAGTCGGATGATTACCCGTTCGTTGTTTTCTTGCTTTTGCGGGGTTTTTTGAATCCTTTGCCCGAAATAATACGTTTCCATCGGATGAGGAAACGCCGACTGGGTTTGGTCCTTAAATAGGATTCGATATGACGGGTGCGCTTTTCTTCGAGGATTTGATTGATTTCAATCAAGATGCCCGACTCTTCCACGTCGCCGAACTCGTCGTTGATGGCGGTGCCGAAAAACCGCATGGAAGGCGAGAGGCTCATATAGGCGTTGATCAGCGGCGGGATGTTGTATCCCAACGCGCGTACCTCTTTATTAAGCGTTTTATAGTCTTCTTTGAAAGTCCTTCCACGAAACAATTCTTCCATCTTCCGGATGTCGGTATTCGTTTCAAGCGGATGAGTGGCTGTTACGAGCTTGTCGCGATCGGGAAAGTGTTTGTTCAGAAAATAAAGGATCATATTGCGCGCCTCTTTGTTGTACGTTCCGTACATGGTGACTTTCCCGAAAAAGTATTTCATATCAGGATCGATCACGGTGAGTGCGCCAAGCCCGTCCCATAAATTATCGAGGGCGAAGATGCCTTTGCGCCCCATCAAAGTCGATTGGTATTCGAGCGACACGAAAGACCGTCCCAACTCGAACGTGTAAGGCAGATACTCTTTGATAAACTGATCGGAGAAATTCAATAAGTGAGCGGTGGCAAGCATCGGCTTTCCGTTCTCGTCGAAATCCACATCCGAGCCGTGGATAAAGCGGTATCCCCCTAGAATTTCTTCATTTTCCGGATCCCACACGATGAGTTGCCGGTAGGGCTTGTCCATCGTATCATATTTATCGATGTCGGTTTCGAGTCCTGTGCCGCCACCATAGTGTCTGAAAGCGATTTCACGCAGCCGTCCCACTTCGCGCATCAGGTTCGGCGAATCGTGGTGCGTAAATACATAGATTTCATTATTGGCCTTGTTCGTTATGCGGACTCTTTTTTGGACGGTCAATTCACTTTTGATTAAAGTCTTGTCTACCGGATCAATTATTTTTTCCATTTTTGTTATTCTCCAAAGAATATACGATCTCTTTAATATACTGCGCCCACTCCGAGGGAGACTTGGATTTGTCAAGGGATTGCCAGGGAATAGGTTGTCCGAATGTAATATGAAAGGTTTGGTTTTTGTTTTTGAACATTTCATCGGGAAGATACACCAATTCGATGTTGAATTTCACTCCGACAAACTTCCGGATGGCCGAGAAGTTATAAAAGAAGGCCGAGTTTTTACCTTTAAAATGCACCGGGATAATATCGCGTTGATGCTCGATAGCTTTTAAGACGAAACTCTTCATCCACGGCAAGTCTTTAATCTTGCCGTTTTGTTTGCGGGAGCATAAGCCGGCGGGAAATGTGATGATTTGATTGTCGGAACGGTATGCTTCCTGAATGGCTTTTGCCGACTCTTTGGCTTGTGCTCCGTATTTATTCACCGGAACAAAAATCGTGCGCAGGTTACGAATATGCATCAGTACGTCGTTGACCAGGTAACGAATGTTCCCGTTATATTTTTCGCCCAGATAGGCCGATAGGCAAATACCGTCCAATCCACCCAGAGGATGATTGGAAGCGAAGATAAATTTTCCCTGGTCAGGAATATTTTCCTCACCGTGAATACGTAATGTCAGCTTAAACTCGTTATCCACTAAAGCCTTCATGAACTCGACACCGGTTTTGTCTTCGTTTCGCTCGATAATCCCATTGATGTCGTCCTGATGGAGCGTACGTTTCAGGTAATTAACGAAGAACCGGGGTATCTTCTTGTAAATTTTAGGCGCTTTGGATTTTAAGACGCTGTCCACATCAATTTTAAATGCAGGGTTAGCGCTCATTTTCTTTTCTTATATGTCATCTTTTTCGGCTGCAAATATATAAAAGAAAGCACACATAGAGGAGCGGAATTTTATTTTTATACTTTTGCGACAAAAATTAAGACATCGGGCTTTTGAAGATGTCGAATCGTCTGCGGTCGTTGCCGAAACTCCTAAGGGCGGTCATCACCAGACGTCGAGCAAAGACAAATAGGTTTTGGATGAAGAAAGGTCTTCTGCCCGTACTCGCTTTCGCCGAATCGGTTACATATAGTCGGTTTTGAAACCTGTTGAAGAAGCTTTGAACGAGTCTATTAATGCCTACGTACATGCGCGTAACATAAAAAAGTGGGGTTGTTGATAACTTTATTGAAAAAAAAGTGTGGAACTGTGGGGAAAAGTGGATTAATTTTGTAATTTTACCGCGTTTAATTGACAATAAGTATATAAGGAGTCTCCGAATGTTGCAGTTCTTAGGAAATATAGAAGCGAAAACCGACGCCAAAGGCCGCATTTTTATTCCGGCTATCTTTCGCAAGCGTTTGCAAAGCGAGGGGGAGGAGTTTTTGGTTCTTCGGAAAGATATTTTTCAGGATTGCCTGGTTCTTTATCCCGGAAGCGTATGGGAAAAAGAAATAGAACAGTTGCGGACGCGGCTGAATAAATGGAATAAAGAACAGCAGCAACTCTTCCGGCAGTTTTTGTTGGATGCGGAAAGGCTTGAAATGGATGCAAGCGGGCGTATCCTCCTTCCCAAACGTTATTTGCAAATAGCCGGTATCCAGTCCGATGTCCGTTTTTTGGGCGTGGACGAAACCATTGAGATATGGGCTAAAGAAAAGTTGGAAACGCCGTTGGTGGATCCGGCTGAGTTTTCGCAGAAAATGCAGGGTTTGATGGAGTGAAAGGTGTGTTATAAAAGAACGGTTATATGGAAATGACAGCGTATCATACTCCGGCATTACTTTTTGAAAGCGTGGACGGGTTGGATATCCGTCCCGGCGGCGTGTATGTAGACGTCACTTTCGGCGGGGGCGGACATTCGCGGGAAATTCTCAGCCGCTTGAATAGCGAGGGCAAACTCATCGCTTTCGATCAGGACGAGGATGCTTTGGCCAACCGTATAGACGATGCGCGCTTTATTTTCGAGAGGGCGAACTTCCGCTTTTTAAAGAATTTCCTTCGCTATCATCATATCGACTCGGTTGATGGCATTCTGGCCGATTTGGGCGTATCGTCGCATCATTTCGACGATGAGGAACGGGGTTTTTCCTTCCGCTTTCCCGCCGAGTTGGATATGCGGATGAACCGTACGGCGCAAAAGACCGCTGCCGATATCCTGAATGATTATTCCGAGGAGAAGCTGTCGGATGTGTTTTACTATTTCGGCGAGTTGAACAATGCACGACGCATCGCAGCAGCCATTGTGACGGCGCGGAAGCAACAAAAAATCAACCACACGACGGACTTCTTAACGGTTCTTGAGCCGTTTGTCGCCCGCGACAAAGAGAAAAAGATTCTGGCCCGGTTATTCCAGGCGCTTCGCATAGAGGTGAATGACGAAATGTCGGCGTTGCAGGAACTGCTCGTTCAGTCCTTATCGGCTCTGAAACCGGGCGGGCGCTTATGCATCATATCCTACCACTCGTTGGAGGACCGGCTGGTGAAGAACTTTATGAAGTCGGGGAACTTTAAGGGGGAAGTCGTAAAGGATTTCTACGGAAATGCCGCAACACCCTTCACCCTCATCAACCGGAAGGTTATTATGCCTTCCGAAGAAGAACAAACTGTAAACCCGCGTTCGCGGAGTGCTAAACTGCGCATCGCGGAGAAGAAATAAAGAAGATGAAAATTAATTTCGGCCACATACGGAAATCGTTTGTGCATGTTTTCGGAGGAAGCGTTCTTACGGAAAACGTCTTGATGCGAAACATGCGCTTCATCGTTATTTTGGTGGTGATCATATTTGTTTTTATCAGCCATCGTTATACGGTATTGCAGCGGATGGCGGATATAGAACGTCTTCAAAAGGAATTGAAAGACGCCAAGTACGAGTCGCTCACCATCTCGTCGAGCCTGACCGAAATCAGCCGCCAAACGCAAATCGAAAAAGCGGTGAAAGATGCGGGGCTCGATTTGTCGATATCCACCGATCCGATCTACCGCATCGAAAAAAGTGATTCGAAAGAAAAAAAATGATGATTGGAGACTATTACAAATTACAAATTACGAATTACAAATTACGAATTACAGGTGATGCCGAAGATCTACCGGCCGGTAGACGGAATGGGCGGCGGCTGTAATTCGATACAATAGGTCAAATAAAAATGAAAGAGCAGGAACCCGTAAATGACAAGAAACGAATTTTAGGCAGATATGGCCTTATCGTGACCTTTTTGCTGATTTTTGCCGTGATGATCATCTTTTCTGCCGGAAAAGTCGTCTTCTCCGCCGAAGGCAAAAAATGGCGTGAGGTGGGAGAGAAGGAGACCGTGATAAAAGACCGGGTGATCCTTCCCAAGCGGGGCAATATCTTTACGCACGACGGACAACTGCTCGCCGCCAGCGAACCGTTGTACGGAATTTACATCGACTTCCGGGCCGAAGGAATGTCGAAAGACACTTTGATGAAATATGTAGGCGACCTCTCGAAGGCGTTATCGAAAAAATTCCCCGACCGCTCGGCCGGCCAATATAAAAATGTCATTCTCAACGGGTGGAAACTGCGTGAAAAGGAAGACCGTCAAATTCACAACAACCAATCCAAAGGCATCGACAAGCGGGTATCTCTCCGCTCCCGTTATGTGCGGATTATACGGCGGGATATATCGTATGTCGATTTGAAGGAGATACGCACCTATCCGTTCCTCAATCAACGCTCGAACAGGAGCGGTTTGATAGCCGAAGAAAAGAACGCGCGCAAGAAACCCTTCGGAAACCTGGCTACCCGTACGGTGGGCAGTGTGTATAAAGACTTGGCCAAGGGAGGGGCCAGCGGCTTGGAAATGAAATACGACTCGCTGCTCAGAGGCGTCGACGGTGTGAAAAACCGGCAAAAGATTCAGGGTAAATGGATGGATGTGGTGGAAATACCGGCTCAGGACGGGTACGATGTGGTGACGACACTCGATGACGATATTCAAGATGTTGCCGAACGCGAATTGCGTAATAAACTCATCGAAACCAATGCCGAGTCGGGTACGGCCATCATCATGGAAGTGAAAACCGGAGAGATACGCGGCATTGTCAATTTAGACCGGATGAAAAACGGCGGCTATGCCGAGGGAAATCCCAACGCGTTCTCTTATATGGGCGAACCCGGGTCGACCTTTAAAACCGTGACGGTCATGGCGGCGCTCGACGACGGATTGATAACGCCTACCGACTCGTTTCACGTGGGCAGCGGCTTGTATCAATATAAAGGCAAGTGGGTGCGCGACCATTACTGGCGGCAAGGACGCGACCGGGGTTACCTGACGGTGAAAGAAGGTATCGAAGTCTCGTCGAACATTGTTATGGCCAAGCTCGCGGTTCAAGCTTATGGCGCCCAACCGCGCAAATATGTCGATGCCATCGACCGGATGGGCTTGAGGAAGCAACTTACGTGGGATGTGCCGCTCAGTGGAATCGAAGGGACTTCGGCGATACGTTACCCCGACGATAAACGCAATCCGTGGTCGAAAACCACTCTGCCGTGGATGTCGTTCGGATATGAAACGCAGATACCTCCTATTTACATGTTGATGTTTTATAATGGAATTGCCAACAACGGCAAAATGATTAAACCGTTTTTAGTAAAAGAATTTACCAAAAACGGCAAACGGGTGAAAGAGTTCGAAGCGGAGGTTATCACTCCGCAAATGTGTAAGGAAAGCACCTTGGCCGAGGTGAAAGATATGTTGCTGGGCGTGGTAGAGGAAGGAACCGGAAAGATGGGCAAATCCGATTTGTTTCCGATTGCCGGCAAGACCGGAACAGCGCTCATCGCTTCGGGGGGAGGATATGGCGGAGGCAGTTACATTTCGTTTTGCGGATATTTTCCCGCCGACGACCCGCAATATACCTGTTTCATCGGCATCCGCAAACCGCAAACCATGGCCTACGGTTGGCAAACGGCGATTGTGTTGAAAAATATTGCCGAACAAATTTATATCCGAAACGCCCGCTTATCGCCCGAAGAATGCCGTGTCGATTCGACTCTGCAAAAAATGCCGGTGGTGAAAAACGGGTTCTGGGAAAACAATCATGTGCTGATGCGTAAACTCAACCTTGCGGTGGAAGAACTGCCCCAACAGGCCGAATGGGTGAACTGGTCTTATGCCGATGACACCTATCGTCCCAATCCGTTGCCGCGCAAGGAAGGATTGGTTCCCGACGTAACCGGGATGGGTGCACGCGATGCCGTATATTTACTCGAAAAGTCGGGCTTGAGGGTCAATTTAACCGGTGCGGGCAAGGTGGTCGCGCAGTCGTTCCTACCCGGCCAGAAGATAATAAGAGGAACCACCATTAGTATTACATTACAATAGAGAAGCGATATGAAAGCAAAAAAACTTATTCAAAAATGCAAGGTCATAGACATTCATGGGGATGTCGATATCGATATAAAAGGAATCACTTCCGATTCCCGCCAGGTGAAACCCGGGTTTTTATTTATTGCCGTCGAAGGCATTTGTACCGATGGGCATGCCTACATCGGTAAGGCTATCGAGCAGGAAGCCACCCTAATTGTGTACGACAAGCCGATGATCGAAGAATATTTTTCCAAAGCCACGTATGTGCGCGTCGAGAACAGCGCCGTCGCGTTAGCGCAAATTGCCGCCGCTTGGTACGGCAATCCTTCCAAGCATTTAACGCTCGTAGGGGTAACGGGCACAAACGGAAAAACGACCGTCGCCACCTTATTATATAATATGGTTCGTGCGATGGGCCATTCGGCAGGACTGCTTTCAACTGTGGCCAATTATGTAAACGACGAACGTTATCCGACCACCCACACGACGCTCGATCCGATCTTATTGAATGAGTTTCTCCGTAAAATGGTCGATGCCGGATGCGAATACGCCTTTATGGAAGTGAGTTCCCATGCCATCCATCAAAAACGCGTGTACGGATTGCATTTTGAGGGCGGAATATTTACGAACCTCACCCAGGATCATTTGGATTATCACAAGAATATGCTGGAGTACCGGAATGTGAAAAAATCGTTTTTCGATGACTTGCCGGCTTCGTCGTTCGCGCTTAGCAATTACGATGATAAGAACGGAAGCGTGATGTTGCAAAATACAAAAGCCGAACAATATTTCTATTCGCTAAAAACGGTAGTCGATTTTAAGGGACGCATCGTTGAAAAGCATTTCGACGGCACGTATGTCGAGTTTAGTAATAAACCCCTGGTGGTGCAATTTGTAGGAGTATTCAATGTGTATAACCTGCTGGCGGTGTATGCCGGAGCATTATTGCTGGGATTCGATCGCGACGAAGTGTTGCGTGTCCTGACGTTGTTAAAGCCCGTGGCGGGACGTTTTCAAACCATTCGTTTGCCGCGTAATATCACCGCTATTGTCGATTACGCGCATACGCCCGACGCTTTGACCAATGTCTTGAATGCCATTCACGAGGTGTTGAACAAAAGAGGGCAGGTGATTACCGTTGTCGGCTGCGGGGGCAACCGCGATAAAACCAAGCGTCCCATTATGGCGCGCGAAGCGGTGAGGTTAAGCGACCGCGTGGTGTTTACTTCCGATAATCCGAGGTTCGAAGATCCGCAAGAGATTCTGAATGATATGCTCAACGGGCTCACCGAAGAGGAAAAGTCGGCCGTGATTTCCATTTTAGACCGTCGTGAGGCGATAAAGACGGCTTATGCTTTGGCCAAACCCGGCGATGTGATTTTGATTGCCGGAAAGGGGCATGAGGATTATCAGGAAATAAAGGGGGTAAAACATCATTTCGATGATAAGGAAGTTGTTGATGAATTGATGAATAAATTAGCAAATTAGCGAATTAGCATATTAGCATATTAGCATATTAGCATATTAGCAAATTAGTAGATTAGCAGATTAATAGCATGTTATATTATCTATTCGAATATTTAGATCAATTTGATTTTCCCGGCGCGGGAATGTTTCAGTTCGTGACATTCCGTTCGGCGATGGCCGCCCTTGTGGCGCTTGTCATCGCTATATTTTTCGGGAAAAATATAATCCACAAATTGCAAAAGAAACAAATCGGTGAAACCATCCGTGCGCTCGACATCGAGGGGCAATACAGTAAAGCCGGTACTCCCACGATGGGGGGTGTTATCATTATCATTTCCATCCTTGTTCCCATCCTCTTGTTCGGAAAGCTCGAAAATATCTATATTATTCTTATGATCGTCAGTACGATATGGCTGGGTGTTCTCGGCTTTATCGACGATTATATAAAGGTGTTTAAGAAAGACAAAGATGGGCTGAAAGGGAAGTTCAAGATTATTGCCCAGATAGGCTTGGGGTTGATTGTGGGAGTGACCATGTTTTTGAGTCCCGATATCGTGTCGCGCGAAAATACGGAAGTAAGGGTGAATAATGTCATTGAAGAAGTCAATTATCAGGAGAATGAAATTAAAAGCACGAAAACGACGATTCCTTTTGTCAAGAATAATAATTTCGATTACCGGTCGTTGGTTTCCTGGATGGGCGATTTTGCCGATGAAGCGGTATGGGTCGTGTTTGTGCTGGTCGTGATTTTTATTGTAACGGCGGTGTCGAACAGCGCCAACCTGACCGATGGTTTAGACGGCCTCACATCGGGCACGTCGGGAATCATCGGCGTCGCATTGGGAATATTGGCGTATGTGTCGGGGCGTGTCGACTTCGCCTCGTATCTCAATATTATGTATATCCCCGGAAGTGACGAACTGATGGTGTTTGCTTCGGCGTTTGTGGGGGCAACCATCGGCTTTTTGTGGTATAATTCTTATCCCGCACAAGTATTCATGGGCGATACCGGAAGCCTCGCTATCGGGGGGATTATCGGCGTATTCTCGATATTGATCCATAAAGAATTATTATTGCCCATCTTATGTGGCGTTTTCTTTGTGGAGGCATTGTCGGTCATTATACAAAGGGTGTACTTCAAAGTCACCAAAAAACGGTATGGTTTCGGAAAGCGGGTGTTTAAAATGGCGCCTTTGCATCATCATTTTCAAAAGCAAGGAAATGCCGGTATCGATGCCCTGATTCAAAACCCGATTATCCCGATCACCGAGCCGAAGATTGTGGTTCGCTTTTGGTTGATAACGATCATTCTGGCTGTATTCGCGGTATTGACATTGAAAATGAGATGAGACTGGAGGTTAGAGACTGGAGGTTAGAGACCGGAGGCTGGAGACCGGAGACTGAAGACCGGAGACTGAAGACTGAAGATTAGGAAAATATGGAACGTAAATTATTAATCGTGGTGCTCGGAGGGGGAGAAAGCGGCGTCGGATCGGCTATTCTCGCGCAGGCAAAAGGATATGAAGTCTTTTTATCGGACAGCGGCTCTTTAAAGGAGGAATATCGCAAGACGTTGACAGACTATGGCATTCCCTTTGAAGAAAACGGGCATACCGAACAGACGATTTTAGCGGCGCATGAGATCATTAAAAGTCCCGGCATTCCCAATACGACTGCTATCATGCAGAAGATTATTGCAAAGGGAATACCGGTCATTTCCGAAATCGAATTCGGCGGACGGTTTACGAATGCAAAAATGATTTGCATTACCGGCAGTAACGGTAAAACCACCACGACCAGCTTGGTGTACCATATTTTGAAGTCTGCGGGCTTTAATGTGGGACTGGGAGGAAACATCGGAAAGAGTTTCGCCCGTCAGGTGGCGGAAGATCATTTCGATTACTATGTCCTGGAGTTAAGCAGCTTCCAATTGGAGGGGGTATTCGATTTTAAAGCCGATATTGCGGTATTGCTCAATATTACGCCGGATCATCTCGACCGGTATGATCATGATATGCAACTGTATGTCGATGCTAAAATGAGAATCATTCGAAATCAAAAGGTGAATGATGCTTTGATCTATTGGGTCGATGATCCCGTGGTGACCAAAGAAATAAGGAAACTGAAACCGCTGTCGTCACTCCTCCCTTTTTCGGCGGAGAAGCGCGACGACACTGTTGCTTATGCCGACAATAACGAAGTGGTGATACATGTAAATAATAATACATTCAATATGGACTTGGAATTATTGGCTTTGGAGGGTACGCACAACTTGTATAATTCGTTGGCTTCGGGAATCGTCGCCAAACTGCTCGATATTCAGGACGAGACGTTGCGTCAATCACTTGCCGACTTTAAGGGAGTGCCTCATCGCCTGGAAAAGGTAGCTGTCGTTCGTGGCGTACAATACATCAACGACTCGAAAGCGACGAATGTCAACTCGTGCTGGTACGCTTTGCAGAGTGTCCGTACAAAAATCGTGCTGATCCTCGGAGGAAAGGATAAAGGAAACGATTATTCTGAAATTGAAGATTTAGTATTGAGGAAGGTGCGCACATTGATATTCCTCGGAAAAGACAATAGCAAGTTGCATGCATTTTTCGACGGAAAAGTCCCGGATATAAAAGACGCTTCTTCGATGCAGGAAGCTGTTTCATTAGCGTATGGTTCTGCCGAAAAGGGCGATACCGTGTTGTTATCGCCTTGTTGTGCCAGTTTCGATCTCTTTGAAAGTTACGAAGACCGGGGTGATCAGTTTAAAGAGTGGGTGAGAAAGCTGTGAACGAGGTGTGAATTATGAACTATGAGGTATGAGGTATGAGGTATGAAGTATGAAGTATGAACTATGAACTATGAAGTATGAAGTATGAGGGACGGGATGCTTGTTGAAAGCTTCGGGAAACTCTTTAGTAACTTCGGGAAACTCTTTGCGGGCTTCAGGGTAGTCATTGGGAGCTTCGGGAAATTCATTAGCAGCTTCGGGAAACTCATTGGGAGCTTCGGAAAACTCATTGGAAGCTTCGGAAAACTCATTAGCAGCCTCGGGAAATTCATTAGCAGCTTCGGGAAACTTATTGGGAGCTTCGGGGTAATCGTTGGGAGCTTCGGGAAACTCATTGGGAACTTCAGGGTACTCGTTGGAAGCTTCGGGGTACGAAGAAAGAAGACGATTAATCGTAAATATAAATGGCAAGTATGAACGAGTAGAAAGTAAACTTATAATGATATGGATGATAATAATAACGTGAATGTAGATCCCGCTTTGCAAGATTCGGGCGATTCACTCTCCCCATTTGGGGGCATTGGAGGGAGCCTTTCCCGAATATTCAAAGGGGATAAAGTGATATGGTCGGTATTCATTATCCTTTGCGTGATTTCTCTGGTCGAGATATTCAGTGCTACAAGTACGATTGTCTATCGTCAGCAAAATCAATGGGGGCCGATACTTCGTCATGCCATGTTCCTGATTGGCGGGGTGGGGGTAATCATCTTGATTCATAATATCCCCTACAAGTATTTCTCGTCTCTGATATTTATTTTATTGGCTTCGATCATTTTATTGATTCTTACGCCTTTTATTGGTACTACCGTCAACGGCGCCGAGCGCTGGATTTCTATTTTCGGCATCACCATACAACCGTCCGAGATCGCGAAGATTTCGTTGATGGGAACCATCGCTTTCTTATTGAGCAAACAAAATGAGACCAACGAAGGTACCTTGTTTAAATGGATGATTGGGTTGATGATCGGCGTATGCGTCATTATTGCCCTCGACAATTTGTCCACGGCCGTATTGCTTTTCGGCGTATGTTTTCTACTGATGTTTATCGGCAACGTAAAATTGTGGCGGTTGCTGAAAGTGGCGGGAATCGGTATCGCAATCCTCCTCTTGTTTGTATTGCTGTTGAAAGTAATCCCCGCCGATTGGACGCAATCCGGAGCCCTTAGTCGTGTAGGGACTTGGCAAAACCGTATTGAGAATTTCGGGAAGCATTCCGAGCAAACCGAGGAGTCGTATTTCACCATTACCGATGAAAACTACCAGGTGGCGCATGCGAAGATTGCGATTTCCAATGGCGGTGTTTTCGGGAAATTCCCCGGCAACAGCACCGAGCGGGATTTCCTTCCGCAGGCATATTCCGATTTTATTTTTGCCATTATTATTGAGGAGCTCGGCATCGTGGGCGGTATTTTTGTGTTGTTGTTGTATATCGTCATTCTTATCCGTGCCGGGATGATTGCGCGGAAAACGACCAAACTTTTCCCTAAATATCTGGTGTTGGGTTCGGCGCTCATGCTCTCGATTCAGGCGTTTATCAATATGGCGGTAGCGGTACATTTGATTCCCGTTACGGGTCAACCTTTACCGTTGATTAGCCGGGGCGGAACGTCCACATTAATTACGTGCGCCTATTTCGGCCTTATATTAAGTGCCGACCGTTTCGGAATGGGGCGGAAAAAAGAGGAGGACGATCCTCTACGGGATAAAAAAGACGATAACGACGATCATCCTTCTTCCAATGGAGGCACCCCCGATAAGGCTATTGATCATTTAGAGGACAAGGTGGAATTTGAAATCATTAAGGTATAGGAGATAAGCAATATGGATAGGCCTGTAAAAGTGATTATCAGCGGAGGCGGTACCGGAGGACATATTTTTCCGGCGATCTCGATAGCGAATGCGATTAAAAATCGTTGGAACGACGCGGATATCTTATTTGTCGGCGCCGAAGGGCGCATGGAAATGGATCGCGTCCCTGTCGCCGGATATAAAATTATCGGTTTGCCTGTTGCCGGATTGGACCGTAAAAACGTGTGGAAGAATATTCCGGTCGCTATTAAACTATTGCGAAGTATGCGGTTGGTACGTAAAATTATCGATGAGTTTAAGCCCGATATCGCCATCGGCGTGGGGGGCTATGCAAGCGCTCCGACGCTTAGGGCGGCTGCTTCGAAAGGTATTCTTACGCTCATCCAGGAACAGAACTCCTATGCCGGCGTCACCAACAAAATGTTAGCGAAGAAAGCCGATAAAATCTGTGTCGCTTACGAAGGGATGGAGCGGTTTTTCCCGAAAGAGAAAATCGTCATTACGGGGAATCCTTGCCGCCAGGATTTAGTGTTGTCGAAGGAGAATAAACAGAAAGGATATGAGTTTTTTCAACTCGATCCGCAAAAGAAAACGATTTTGATGGTCGGAGGTAGTTTAGGCGCCCGGACACTCAACGAAAGCATTATTTCCGCTTTCCCGAAATTGGCTTCGAACGAGGAGGTGCAGGTCGTTTGGCAATGTGGAAAGTATTACTATAACGAATTGATACAGATGCAGGTGAAAGGGGAAATCCCCGGAAATGTACGTCTGTATGATTTTATTTCACGCATGGATTATGCTTATTCGGTAGCCGACCTGGTGATTTCACGGGCCGGAGCCGGTTCTATTTCGGAATTTTCATTATTGGAAAAGGCGGTTATTTTAGTTCCTTCGCCGAATGTGGCGGAAGATCATCAAACCAAAAATGCACAGGCATTGGTGGGCAAAGAGGCCGCCATAATGGTGCGTGACGCGGATGCGCCTTCTGCGCTTTTCGATCACGCCTTGGCTTTGATATACGATGAGAAGCAACTCGTTTCGTTGAGAAAAAATATCCGTTCTTTTGCTCAACCCGATTCTGCCGAGCGCATTGTCGATGAAATGGAGAAAATGTTGAAAGGATTAGCTAATTAGCTAATTTGCTAATTAGCTAATTAATGATGATTTGAATGCAAAACAATAGATTAAATAAAACAGAGGCGGTTTCCGATCGATATGATCATTATTATTTTATCGGTATCGGAGGCATCGGCATGAGTAATCTTGCCCGTTATTTCCTTTCGAAAAATAAGCGGGTGGGAGGTTACGATCGTACACAGACCCCCCTTACGGAAGCCTTGGTAAAAGAAGGAGCCTTTATTCATTACGAAGATAATATACACTCGGTACCGGAGGCTTTTTTACATAAAGACAACACGTTGATTGTCTATACGCCGGCGGTTCACGATACGCACGGCGAGTTACGCTATTTTCGTGAAAAAGGGTTTACGGTGATGAAGCGGGCGCAGGTCTTGGGCGAGATCACCCGTGCAAGCGATGCGGTGTGTGTGGCCGGGACGCACGGCAAAACCACCGTGTCGAGTATGATTGCCCATCTATTGCGTCAGTCGCACGTCGATTGTAATGCGTTTCTGGGCGGAATCCTTAAAAATTACGACAACAATCTGTTGTTATCCGACGACAGCCCCATAACGGTGGTCGAGGCGGATGAATATGACCGGTCTTTTCATTGGTTGCATCCGTGGGTGGCTATCGTTACATCGGCGGAACCCGATCATTTGGATATTTACGGAACGCCTGAAGCGTATCGGGAAAGTTTCGAAAAATTCACCTCGCTCATTCGTCCCGGCGGCTATCTGATCATGAAAAAAGATATCGCTGTTTCTTCCCATGCCGATCCGTCCGTCAAACTGTTTTCTTATTCGGAACGCGAAGGGGACTTTCATGCTGATAATATCCGTATAGGCGAAGGTGCAATTCTATTCGATTTTATCGCGCCCGACCGGCAAATCAACGATCTGTCATTGGGAGTTCCCGTCAAGATCAATATCGAAAACGCGGTGGCGGCCATAGCCGCGGCCTTGCTTTGCGGAGTTCGTCCCGAAGAAATACGTCCCGCTATTGAAACGTTTAGGGGAGCCAAAAGGCGCTTTGATTTTCATCTCAAAACGAAGGATATCGTTTTTATCGACGATTATGCGCATCATCCGGGAGAACTGGCAGCCTCCATTCAATCTATCAAGGCGTTGTATCCCGACAAGCGGATTACCGGTGTTTTTCAGCCGCATCTTTACTCGCGTACGCGCGATTTTGCCGATGCGTTTGCCAAAAGCTTATCGTTGTTGGATGATGTCGTTTTGCTCGATATTTATCCGGCACGTGAAGAGCCGATAGAAGGAGTGACTTCCCAATTGATTTTCGATCGCATCACTTCTCCGCAAAAGATACTCTGTAAGAAAGAAGAGTTGCTCGGCTTGCTTAAAGAGAAACCGTTGCAGGTGTTGGTGACATTGGGTGCGGGCGATATCGACCGGCTTTTGCCCGGGATCGAAGAACTCTTGCAAACCCGTTTCGCGATAAACTCAACCCCTCCGGTCGTTTCTTCCCCATCTCCTTTAAGCAGAGGAGATCGTAAGGGCCGCAACTTATCATCAGGCAAAGAATGATAATCTCCCTTTTGGCGAAGGCGAGTACCGCGAAGCGGAGGGGGTGAAAAAGACCGGATTTATTCGGAATAATCCTATTTCGTCCGGTGAGCGTAAAACCGCAGAACGAAATTCAATATAAAATTAGAACGAACATATAGCAACATAATGTATCTTTGCAGGGATAAAGACGAATGAAAAAATTTCTTATCATATTAGTAACGTTGGTGATTGTCGGTTACCTGGTGTTTTCGTTGACGTTTGTCGAGAAGACATCCAAGAACACTGTTTGCGAAGGTTTCGAAGTGGTGGTGAAAGACAGTCTCGATACGCGGTTTGTTCAGAGCCGCGATATTGTTGCAATGATGAAGAAATTCGAGTTGTATCCGGTGGGTAAAACGTTTGGAGAGATTAATACGCTGGCCATCCGCGACACGATTTTAACCAATAAGTTGGTTGAATCGGCTGAAGTGTATACCACCCCTAAAGGGGTCATCGTTGCGAATATTTATCAGCGTAAACCTCTTCTACGTGTCATTTCCAATGTGAAAGGAAGTTATTATATCGACAATAATCGCGAGATAATGCCGGTTTCGTCGAATTTTGCCGTTTATGTGCCGATTGCCACGGGCGCTATTGACGAAGAATTCTCAAAAAACGAACTTTATGATTTCGCTTCCTTTCTTTTAAAAAACCCCGATTGGGATGCTTGGATCGAACAAATTGTCGTACATAAAAACAAAGAGGTCGAATTAATCCCGAGAGTGGGTGATTTTCGGATTTTACTCGGCGAATTGAAAGATTATCCTGCCAAGTTAGCTAAATTTAGCCTTTTTGTGGAAAAAGGATTGAACGTCGTAGGATGGAACCGCTATTCAGAAATCAATTTGAAATATGAAAATCAAGTGGTTTGTACAAAAAAACAGATAATAGGGGATTAGGAACAAAAAGAGAGGATTTTTTCATGAAAATGATGTTAATAAATAAAACAAAAACTGCTGTTAGAACGTTTGATAAACAATTAAATAACCAAATTATTGAAAGGTAGTCATCAATCGATACCTCAATATGCTTATATTCTACCAAGTGGAATTGAAATTAATAACGATAATATGATACAATCAGGATTTATAGCAGCTATTGATTTGGGGACTTCCAAGATTACGGGAGTCGTCGGACGAAAGAATGACAGTGGAGTCATTTCCATATTAGCTTGTGAAACGATTCCTTCTAATAATTGTATCCGGCGAGGATTGGTTTATAATATAGAAGAAACCGGCGCGCGCGTGCGCAAACTGGTAAATATGCTGGAGAATAAACTCAATCGTAAAATAGGGAAGGTATATGTGTCTCTCGCCGGACAATCGCTGCATACGGTCGCTTTCAGAGAAATAAAGCAACTTTCTTCATCGGGTATCGTCACGGAGCAAGTGATCGATCAACTCCGTCAGGCTGCTGAAAAATATACTCCTGAAATGAAAAAAAAATATGCTATTGCGGACGTTGAATATTTTATCGATGATAAACCGGAACAAAATCCGGTCGGCGTCACTTGTTCGCAAATAGAAGCGCATTTTCAGATGGTCGTCGGCCGTCCGAATTTGTTGTCGAATATCGAAAAGAGCGTGTCGAACAAAGCTCAGGTGAAGATTGTGGATTATATCGTCGGGCCGATGGCGTCGGCTGCCATTGTTCTCAGCGATGAAGAAAAAGAGTTGGGATGTGCGTTTATCGATTTTGGTGGAGGAACAACCACCTTGTCGGTGTATAAAGGAAGCATTTTGCGATGGATGGCAGTCATTCCTTTTGGTGGAAGAAGCATTACAAAAGATATTTGTGATCTGAATTTTATCGAGAGCGAAGCCGAGCAATTGAAGATTAAGTTCGGAAAAGCCTTTGAACAAAAGGAGAGTTCGTTGTTTTCTTCTCCTTTTTCTTCCAATAAATCCGATGTCGATCTGACCGAATTGAACAAGGTCATCCGAATGCGATTGGATGAAATCACGGCCAATATCAAGGAGCAAATCCGGCTTTCGGGTTTTGAAGAACAATTAGGGGCGGGGGTAATCATTTCCGGAGGGGCTTCCCAATTGAAAAACCTCGACCAGTATCTTTCCGAGAAATTAAAGATGCCCGTGCGTAAGGCATCCGCTAAAAAGACCTTTATCAATAATTTCCCTGAACTTACCAACGATCCGGCGTTGACGCAGCCATTAGGCATGTTGCTCTTCGCAAAAGAAAATTGTGAAGAAATCGTCGTGGAACAATCTAATGACGATGATGCCGATGGGGATCATTTTCAAAATCAGGGGAAAAGCCATCATAATGGCAAAAAAGAAACGAAAAAGAAACCGAAACCGTCTAAGGGATTCATTACCAAAATGGGGGATGTATTCAGCAGTATGTTTTCGGATGAAGATGATGAATAAACGAAAAATTCCGTAATAATATGGATGATGAAATATTAGATTTTCAGTTGAAAAGTCGCACCGAAGCCATTATTAAAGTGATTGGTGTAGGCGGTGGCGGGGGAAATGCTGTAAACCACATGTTTCAGGAAGGCATACACGATGTGTCCTTCGCTTTGTGTAATACCGATAATCAGGCGCTGATGAAGTCGCCTGTGCCGTTGAAGGTGCAACTGGGCGAGCATACGACCGGAGGGTTGGGCGCCGGTAATAAACCCGAAGTGGCCAGTCAGGCTGCCGAAGAAAGTATCGACTTAATTCAGAATTTGCTTAACGACGGTACGCGGATGGTGTTTATAACCGCCGGGATGGGCGGTGGTACCGGTACCGGTGCGGCGCCGGTGGTTGCGCGTGTAGCGAAAGAGATGGGTATTCTGACGGTGGGAATTGTCACGATTCCTTTTGTTTTCGAAGGACAGCGTAAAATCGTGCAGGCGTTGAAAGGTGTCGAGGCCATTGCCCAGAATGTCGATGCGCTTTTGGTCATTAATAACGAGCGCTTACGCGATATTTATCACGACCTTACCATGCTGAATGCTTTTGCTAAAGCCGACGACACGTTGGCTACCGCTGCCAAAAGCATTGCTGAGATTATTACGGTACACGGTCATGTCAATCTTGACTTCGCCGATGTGAATACGACATTGAAAAACGGCGGTGTAGCCATCATGAGCCGTGGCGTCGGAAAAGGCAAAGACCGGGTGAACGAGGCCATCAAAGATGCCTTGCATTCGCCGTTGCTGAATAACAACGATGTCTTTAGTGCGAAGAAAATTCTGATTAATCTGTCGTTTGGAGAACAAAATCCGTTGATGATGGAGGAGATGAATGCCTTGCACGACTTTATGGCGAAGTTTAGCAGTGAGATCGAAGTTATTTGGGGAGCTGCAGTCGAAGAAGCTCTGGAAGAAGACGTGAAGGTCACTTTATTGGCTACCGGATTCTCCATTAAGAGTGTTCCGGGTATTCAAGAACAACGAATGGCGGAATCTAAAGCCGAAGAGTTGGAGCGTAAAATCCGTGAAGATGAAGACCGGAAACGTCAACAGCAAAATCAGGAGCTGATAGAGAAATATTATGGTAAAGAAGGGGTGAAGACCTTGTTGACAACGAATTATCGACTCGAGCCTTTCATCTTGACAATGGAGGAGCTCGACGATGATAAAGTGTTGGAGGCCTTGGAGAAAACGCCGGTCTTTAAACGCGATCGTGATTTTAATCCTCGTACGTATCAGGCCGATGCTTCATCCGCATCGTCTTCTTTGTTCGATTGAGGAGTGCTTCACGACAGTGGCTTTGACAAAAATCGTATCTTTGCAAAGAATGAATGTTGGAGAAAACAATAATGAAAACAATTATTTTACAATATGACCCGCGAAACGAGTTGGCTAACAGTATAAGGGTGTCGTTATTGACACTTCCGACCTATGGAAGTAGAATATAAAAAAAGCACATCCATTATTTCTATGCGAGGGCATTATTTGGATAAATGATTAGATTGATTGTGAATAGAAAATAAATTTTTAGAACAATGGGATTGTTTGAAACGGTAAATGATGAAATTAAAAAAGCGATGCTGGCTCGGGATAAAGTCCGGCTGGAGGCATTGCGGGGTATAAAAAAAGAGTTTTTGGAAGCCAAAACGGCAAAAGGTGCGCATGATGAACTTTCGCCCGAAACGGCTGCGGCCATCTTACAGAAAATGGTGAAACAACGCAAGGATAGTGCGGAGATTTATGCTTCACAAAATCGCAATGATTTGGCGGAACTCGAAATAGCGCAAATGAAAGTCATACAGGAGTTCCTTCCGAAGCAACTTTCCGGCGAGGAACTGGAAACGGCGCTAAAGGAAATTATCTCCGAAACCGGGGCTTCTTCTCCCAAAGATATGGGAAAGGTTATGGGGCTTGCCTCCAAACGTCTTGCCGGCAAAGCTGAGGGAAGAGCGATTTCGGAAACGGTAAAGAAGTTACTAGCTGAATAGCATAAAGAATTTAAGAGTTTCTTTGAAAGAAGGTGCTCCACATTGTGGAATTCCTTCTTTTTTCTTTATATCGGTTGTTTAACGGTAATATATCGGGATGTATACTTTCTTCAACTGTTTGGGCAGTTGGTTATTCTTTACGGCTCGCTTATCGAGTTTTTCTAACGCTTTCTCGAGATTATTTTTTGCTTCGAATTCATCCGAAAGCAATAAGATAGATAATGTTTCTTCATCAGGCTTATCGATTTTGAAAGCCACCGTTTGATTTTCAATGATATCTTTTTTCACTACTGAAACAAGATAATCTTGTTGCGGATTATAAGGGAACTCGATTTCATCGTAACCCAAAGCCGAAATTTTTATATGAACGATTTTCGGGTCCTTTTCCACATAGACGATACCGTTCTCATCGCTCACTTTTCCGGCTATTGTTTTATGGCTTTTGTTTAAAAGTTCCACAAGGATTCCCGGCAGTACATAATGATTATTGGAAACGACTTTTATTACCGTGCTATCTTTTAATGTCGCATCCGATGGCTCAAAAGAACTCTTTTCTCCCGAATACGTATTCGTATGAACTAATAAATAACGACCGGTTTGTTCGAATTCGCCTTCTCCTGTTTTTATATTGGATAATCCGCTGAAATCGCTAAGGCTGAAAATGACTTTATTCCCGGCGAAAGAGATCGAGTCATTTCCCTCTTTAAAAGCTCCTGCGAGCTCTTGAGCTGAAAGTTGCAGCATGCTTAACAAGAATAGGCCTGTAATAAGTATTTTTTTCATTTGTTTAGGTTGTGTGTATTGAATGTGGAATACAGAGACAAAAATAAAGTTTTTTTTTGTCTTAATGAAAAAATAAGTTTGGCTTTACTCGCAATTTTTTATAATTGGCGCCAATTGTCTTTTTAATTCGTTATATAACCAATAATCATGTAGGTGCACACTTGTTGTAATCATTCCACTTCGCTCTCATTCTCTAAAAAACTAAAAACAAGGCAACCTTAAATAGCCGCCTTGTTCTGTAAATGACATTATTTTTGTCCCGATCATTCTTCTTTTTGTGTCGCTTCGTACTCTTTGAGGAGTTTTTCCTGTACGTCAGAGGGAACCAACTCATAGTTATTGAACTTCATGGAGAAAGAGGCGCGCCCACCCGTAATGGAACTTAAAGACGTTGAATAAGAGCCCATTTCTTTCAATGGTACTTTCGCCTTGATCTTTTCGAATCCTTTTTCGCTTTCCATTCCCATAATAAGCGCCCGCCGGCCTTGGAGGTCGCTCATTACATCGCCCATGTAGTCACTGGGGACGGATACGGTAACATCGTATACCGGTTCGAGAATTTTCGGGCCTGCATTTTTGAAGGCGGTGCTGAACGCATTTCTTCCTGCAAGCAGAAAGGAAATTTCGTTTGAATCAACGGGGTGCATTTTCCCGTCATAGACAATCACCCGGACGTCGCGGGCGTATGAACCGGTGAGGGGCCCTTGTTCCATGCGAGCCATGATGCCTTTGAGGATGGCGGGCAGGAAACGGGCGTCGATAGCGCCTCCGACAATACTGTTCACAAAAACCAATTTGCCGCCCCAGTCCAACTTGATTTCCTGGGTGTCGCGGTTTTGTATTTTAAATTCCTGTCCGTTAAAACGGTATACATCCTGCAAAGCCATTCCTTCGGTATAAGGTTCGACAATGAGATGGACTTCGCCGAACTGTCCGGCGCCTCCCGATTGTTTCTTATGACGGTAATCGGCCCGGGCGGCTTTGGTAATCGTTTCCCGATAAGGAATCTTGGGTTCGGAAAATACGATATCGATCTTGTCGTTGTTTTCCAGGCGCCATTTCAGGGTCCTCAGGTGGAACTCGCCCTGTCCCGAAACGATGGTTTGCTTCAGTTCTTTCGATATTTCCACAATCCACGTAGGATCCTCGCCCTTCATTCGCGTGAGGGCTTCGTTGAGCTTTTCGGCATAGGCTTCGTTTACCGGTTTGATGGCCCTGCGATAACGCGGTTCGGGATAACGGATAAAATCGAATCGCTGCTCCACGCCTTTTTCGTTTAGCGTATTGTGTGTGCGTACATCTTTCAGTTTCACGGCCGCGCCGATACTGCCGGCCTGTAATTCCTCCGCCTTGTTGCGGATTTGTCCGGCTACGGTATATATTTGCGCCAGTCTTTCTTTCGAGTGCCTGTCGGCATTCGTCAGGTCATCGCCTTCTTTTACCGTGCCCGACATCACTTTAAAGTACGAGACTTCGCCAATATGAGATTCCACCGTGGTTTTGAAAAAGAACAAGCTCGTGGGGCCCGAAGCATCGGGTTTCACTTCTTCGCCGTCCGTGTTTACGGGAGCCGGTACTTGATCGGGGGAAGGAGCGACCAGGCAGAGGAAATTCATCAGCCGGTGTACCGCCCTGTTTTTTTCACCGGACGTGCAGAACAGCGGGAAGAGGCTACGGTCAATCATTCCTTTCTGAATGCCTTCTCTCATTTCTTCTTCGGTAAGGGTTCCCTGATCGAAGTATTTTTCCATCAATCCTTCGTCGTTTTCAGCGGCTGCTTCCAGTAATATCCGGTAATATTCTTCCGCGCGTTCTTTTTCACTGTCGGGAATGTCCAATATTTCGGGAGTGGTAGCATCCGGAGTCCATTTATAGAGTTTTTGTTTGAGTACATCAACGATGCCATCGAAAGATAATCCTACTCCGATGGGATATTGTACCGGTACAACTTTGTTACCATATTGTTCATGCAGGGAAGAAAGAGTATTGTCATAATCCGCTCTTTCATTATCCAATTGATTGATAACAATAACGACGGGCTTGTGTAGCTTGTCGGTGTATTGGAATTGATTGATGGTGCCTACCTCAACTCCATTGGCCGCATTGATAACCATTACTGCGGCATCGGTAACATTTAAAGAAGATATGACTCCTCCTATAAAGTCATCGGATCCCGGACAGTCGATGAAATTCATCATTTTATCTTTCCACTCGTATGAAAATACAGTAGAAAAGACCGAGTATCCGTACTCTTTTTCCACAGGAAAATAGTCACTCACGGTATTCTTCGCGTCTACCGTTCCGCGTCGTTTTATCAGACCACTCTCGAAAAGCATCGCTTCCGCAAGAGTGGTCTTTCCTGATCCGGCATTGCCTATGATGGCAATGTTCTTGATTTCATTCGTTTTATACACTTTCATGATTAGAATAACTATTTATAATTGATATTTCTCTATAATTAAAACGACTTTGGCATATCGTTTATATAGGCAAAGTCGCAATCGTTTGCAATGTCTTAAAAGAACGGCGCAATTTACAAAAAATAGATGATAGGATAAAATTTTGAGATGATGTTCTATAACATAAAAAACGGGAGTCGTGTATTTGCCTTTCTTTATTCCACTTAAAACAATTTCCGTTTTTGTTTGTTGTTTTATTATCTTCAATTAATAAGAAAAGATGCCAATAACAGATACTATTACGGCTATTCATTGTATACTTGAACGGGTTTTCGCGGAAGTGAAGTTCCCTCCATGCTGGACATTTAAACAATTATGGCTTTCCGGAGTAGACCCCGGAGTTAACTGCCAACCTTCCGTTTTTTAATTATTTCAACATTCAAAAACCACTTACATTCAAAATAAAAGATCGATAAATAATGAAGCATTTTTATAATCAATCTGTCGAGGATACGCTGAAAAGTTTCAGTGTTTCCTCCGACACAGGCTTGTCCTCCGCCGAAGCGAAGCAAAAACTGGAGGAAGTAGGTCCTAATCAATTGGAATCGACAAAACAAAAATCTTTGGCAACCATGTTCTTTGAACAGTTTAAGAGCAGTATGGTGGTCATTTTACTTATAGCCGCTATCATCTCGGGAGTCATCGGGGTGCTGGAGGGTGAAGGATTAACAGAGACCTTTATCATTCTTGCTATTCTGCTTATTAATGCCGTTATCGGTGTAGTAGAAGAAAGAAAGGCTCAATCATCATTGGAAGCATTAAATAAAATGAGTGCGCCGCATTCGAAGGTGCTTCGCGACGGCGAAGTCACCGAAGTGGTTTCTACCGAAATTGTTCCCGGAGATATGGTCGTATTGGATACGGGGGATATTATCCCCGCTGACATGCGGTTGGTGAATGCGCACAACTTGAAGATTCAGGAGTCCGCCCTTACCGGAGAATCGGTTCCTGTAGAGAAAAGTACCGCGCCTCTCGAAAGTTCCGATATTGCTATCGGCGATCGCGAAAATATGGCCTTCTCGACCAGTATAGTCACTTACGGCCGGGGCAAAGGTGTCGTGGTCGGTACCGGAATGGAAACGGAGGTGGGAAAGATTGCCCATATGCTCCAAAATACCGAACAAACGGAAACTCCGATGACCAAACGGTTGGAGCAACTCGGAAAAATACTGGGATATGTAGCGTTGGCTATCTGTGCGGTGATATTCATCGTCGGGATTCTATACGGAAATGATTGGCTCGAGATGTTTATGATGGCCGTTAGTTTGGCCGTTGCTGCTATTCCGGAAGGATTGCAAATCGTTTCGACCATCGTGCTGGCCATTGGCGTACAGAGATTGGTGAAATTGAATGCGATTGTGCGGACATTGCCTTCTGTCGAAACGTTAGGAAGTACGACGGTTATCTGTTCGGACAAAACCGGAACGCTCACACAGAATAAAATGACGGTAGTAGAAGGATGGACCGGCGGTAACCGGGTGGACTTCAAGAATCCTCCTCTTCCCGAAGAGCTGGATGAGGATGAGAAGTTATTGCTTCATGCTTCGGTATTGTGCACCGATGCGCATCTGAAGATGTTACCCGATGGAAAACATCAAAATGCCGGCGATCCTACCGAAACGGCTATTGTAGATGTGGCTCTTGCGCTCGGCATGAATAAAAATGAATTGGAAAAGGCCTATCCGCGTGCGAACGAGGTGCCTTTCGATTCGGAGAGAAAACGTATGGCGACCATCAACCGTATGGAAGACGGGACTTATCGCATTAATGTGAAGGGTGGTTTGGATGAAGTGCTGGCTGTTACTACCCATATCCAAATGCATGGCAAGGTGCGTGAAATAACAGAGGAAGATATTGCCACTATTCGCGAGGAAAATGAACGTATGGCTAAATCGGCTTTAAGAGTCCTTTCAACAGCTTACCGCAATATAAAGGAGATGCCGGAAACGGTTAATTCGGAAACCGTGGAACGTGATTTGGTTTTTGTCGGACTCCTCGGAATGATCGACCCGGCGCGTCCTGAAGTATTGGAGGCGGTGAAAACCTGTAAAACGGCCGGTATTCGTCCGGTAATGATTACCGGTGACCATAAGGTGACGGCCGTAGCCATTGCCGACGAAATAGGAATTTATCAACATGGAGATAAAGCTATTGTCGGCACGACTCTTCAGGAAATGTCCGATGAGGAACTTTATCGCGATGTGGAAAAATATTCGGTCTATGCCCGTGTAGCGCCGGAACATAAGGTGCGTATCGTGCAAGCCTGGCAGTCTCATGGCGACATCGTAGCCATGACGGGCGACGGAGTGAACGATGCTCCCGCCTTGAAGCAGGCCGATATCGGCGTATCTATGGGTATTGTGGGAACGGAGGTTGCGAAGGATGCTTCGGACGTGATTCTTACCGACGATAACTTTGCAACCATTGTGGGGGCTGTAGAAGAAGGACGGCGTATTTATGATAATATTCTTAAAGTAATTCAGTTCCTGCTTTCGGCGAATGTGGGGGAAGTTTTACTTATTCTTATCGCTTCACTCTTTAATTTGGGTAATCCGCTCACGCCGATCATGATTTTATGGGTGAATCTCGTTACGGATAGTCTTCCGGCATTGGCCCTCAGTATGGATCCGGCCGAAAAAGATATCATGACGCGCCGTCCGCGTGATCCTCAAAAAGGATTTTTCACCAAAGGGATGACGTGGCGAATCTTTTATCAGGGAATGACGATCGGTTTGATTTCGTTATTTGCTTATTTACTCGGATATCACGATGGTGGAAATATGTTGGGGCAAACGATGGCTTTTGCCGTATTGGCTCTTTCGCAATTATTCCATGTGCGGAACTTGCATTCCAACCGACAATCGTCTTTTAAAACCAGTATTTTCAGCAACAAACCGCTCATCGCGGCTATATTGGCTTCGGCAGCCATCATGTTGGTTGTGCTGTTGGTTCCCGCATTGAGGGATGTCTTTAAGTTGGCGGCGATGGATACCACCCATTGGTTGTATGTAATAGGATTATCGCTTGTTCCGATTGTCGTCGTTGAAGTTGTGAAACTTTTCAAGATTAATCATACGCAAGACGAGTATTGATTCGGATAAATAGAGGGCGACCAAAAAATTAACGGCATGGCTTATGAGCCGTCATCTAGTTCTAAGCAGGGTGACTATTATTACCTGTTTACTTTTATGGATGCGTGTTGCGAAGGATTTAGAAGTCTCCACACAACAACTGTAGTGGCCGTTCGGAAAAACTTCTTCCATATCCGAAGTTCCGGAGTTTTGACGTGGGGTTATCCCCGCATTATTCATTCTTTGTAAAATCGAGGGTGCCGCTTTCAGTGGCGCCCTCGATTTTACAGTTTTTATCATTAAAAACACCGTCAAACTAATCAAAGAGATTATTCCCATTCATTTTAAACCGTAAAAATGTCTGTTTTATTAACTAAATCCATATATTATGTCTGTTTTAATTATTATTAACTAGATGAAATTAGGTTTTAAGATAAAGATACGTTTCCTTTGTAATATTAAAATATTAGCAATTTTTAGTCAATTGTTTGTAAATATTATTGACTTTTCTGCTATCCGTTTTGATCTTTGACATCCTATTTCAGTTCCTTTTTAAGGAATCATTTTAGAATTAAGGGGCAGTGGCATATTTTCCAAAGCCGCTGAATTTTTTTACATGACATCAACAAATATACTTTATGAAAACTTGTATATTTATCCTATTATTCTTATTTCTCGGTTTTGCCGATTTAGATGGGCAGTCCGTTACAACAGACAATGTGCCATTTCCATCGGCAAGTATGGGACTAAAAACAAATTTGTTGTACGATCTCACCTCCACGCTCAACCTCGGACTGGAGTTTAAGACGGGACGACAATATACGATGGATTTTTCGGTTAACTATAATCCATGGACATTCAGGAGAAATAAGAAGTTCAAACATCTGTTGGTGCAGCCGGAGATTCGGTACTGGTTTTGCGAACCTTTCAACGGGCACTTTTTGGGAATCCATGGACTTTATGTCCGATATAATGCAGGAGGAATCCATTTTCCGTTCCTCACTTCCAAAAAAAACGAATCAACCAGATATCAGGGAAATCTATATGGAGCCGGTATCGGTTATGGATATCAATGGTATCTGTCCCCCCGATGGAATCTTGAAGCTACACTGGGACTTGGTTATGTGTATTTCGATTATACGGCCTATAGCCGTCAATGCAATACATGCACCAAAGAATTATACGACAACGACAAGCATTATTTCGGACCGACTAAACTCGCTGTTTCTTTAATATATATTATTAAATAATACCGGTTATGAAAAAAATCAATATAATACTCCTCATGCTTGTATCCCTGGGAAGTATTGCTACAGCCCAACAGCATAAAGCCGTCGATATTCAACTTGATGTGCTTGAAAAGAACGGCCCGTACGTAAATGCAGATTATACCGTTTTGGTAAACACAATCCTCATCGCAAGTTGCCAGTCTGTTTTCCTGAATCCCTTCCTGAAAAACGGAGACAGCCTTTATTACTTCCAACCTGTCGTTATCAACGGAACGGATCGCCGACGAACCTACGACCGGTGGATAGCCTTGCACGGGCATAAAACGGCAGCCGACAAACCCTTCCTGATAAACACGGGAAAGGAAAGAAATATTGTTTCTCCTTTCGATACACAGCTATCCTACCGCGAGTGGATGAAGAATGCAAATCTTTATGTTGAACAAACCGTGTGGAAATGCGGCGATTTCTCCCGGGAAATTATCGAATTGGGAACGTTGGTTATTGCCGATGAACCGGTGGCCGTGTTTCCGGTACCGGAAGAAGCGGCCGTAAAGATGAAGTCCGAAAAACGGGTGGAAAAAGCGGGTAAGGCATATATCGATTTTCCTGTAGGGAGTTCGATGCTGGATATTAATTTCGGGAGGAATAAATATGAATTAGCTAAAATAAACGCATCCATCCGTCAAATTGAAAAAATCGATCATGCCCAAATTATTGAGATTGCACTCACCGGCTATGCTTCCCTTGATGGATCTTATGCTCTTAACGAAAAATTGTCCCGCGAGAGGGCGCAGGCGCTGGCAGATTATATTTCTGTTTTTTTCGACTTGAATTTATCGCCCGGGCAGCTTCTCATCGCTCATGTCGCCGAAGATTGGGACGGATTTGCCCGATTGGTCGAACAGGAGAATGTCTTTCGCAAAGACGAAATAATCGGTATCATTCATCGTAACGAAAACTCTGAGTGGCGAAAAAAACGCTTGACGGAACTTGATGGAGGACGGGTATACCGGATATTGAAAAAGGATATTTTCCCCCTGTTGAGACGCACCGAATACAAGGTTACGTATTTGATAAAAGAATAATGGAGCATTTCCATCAATGAAAGACCGTATGACAATATAAGTTTTTTAATACTATATAATTAACAGGTATATTACATTAAAATTTTTTGCGTTATGAAAATCAGCAATTACTTTTTTTGGGCAGCCTTAGCGACATTATTCGTCCTTTCGGCATGCAGCAAAGAGGATCTGAAACAAACGGATTCCAACGAAGCATTGCAGGGATATATAACCCTGACAGTAAGTAACCCTCCGGGCGCTCGAACGACCGGAACTCCTACCGAACCCGGACTTCCGGCGGAAAGCGTCATTGATGATGTGACGGTGGTATTCGCCAATAGTGCCGGTGTTATCCAGCATGTTGCAACACCCAGTATATCATCGGGGACAACGGATAAGTTTCAGATATCGCTGGGGACATACTACTTGTATGCACTGGTGAATTGTCCGATCGCTACGGCCGATTTAGCTGCGACAACGAACATTGATCGAGTTATTTCCGGCGTTACGGCTCAAGAGGCCTCCACCGGATATAAAAGCGGCAAATTTTTCATGGTTAACCAACACAATCCGAATACGGTTCATGCCGGTGTCCAAACAACCGTTTCGGCCGCCAACACGGTTAACAATCCTGCCCAAGCGACGATTTATGTGGATCGTGTTGCTGCGAAAATCGAGGATAAGACCGATTATGCCGCCAATGCTCCGGTGATTACCGACCTTACGGCCAAGACAGCTTTGCTCGATGCGGTAGATATTACGGGCTTTGTACTTTTGATCGGGAATAAACAGTTTAATCTGGTTCAACAATGGAATAGCGCCAATCCCAATGGAGCCCTTAATCCTTTGGCGGATGACAATGTGTTATCCACCCCGCTGTTTCCCGGCGGTAAGGAGTTGGTTTCCGATCAGTATTTTAATAACATCGGTACTTATACCCAATTGACAAAAGATGCCGGTACCGGAAATGTTACTGCAATGACGGATTTAACCAAGGATAGTCCGACAATCACGTACGGTGTAGGGCCTGTTTATACTACGGAGAACCGTCCGACCTTGTCGTTTTACGGCGCTTCCAACAAGATTACATCCGGACGGGGGGAAACGACCGGAGTGATTTATAAGGTGCAGGCTAAGATAAGCGGGGCTAATGCGCCTACTTTCTACAAGTATAGGGAGCAAGTCTATGCAACTTTAACTATAATAAATGCGCTTCCTGATTTTTCAGGTGTCGATCTCTCCACCTATAGCATACCTCAATTGCGCGGCCTTGGAATTCAAGTTTATGAGAACGGAGTGATGTACTATACGTATTTTATTCTCGATCCGAACACCACTCATCAATATAACGGATCGGATTATTACGGCGTGTTCCGCAATTCGGTTTATAAACTCAAAATTTCTTCTATTAGCGACTTGGGAGAGGATGTTCCCGGCGGAGGTACGGTAGATCCGAGCCAACCCGGAGAACCGGGTAATCCCCCGATTGACAAGGAAGAAGCGTACATTCAAGTAAGCGTAACGGTTAATCCGTGGATTATTAATACAATCGATATTAAATTCTGATCTTTTGTTTGCCGGGAAAGAGTGGAGCTTGCATTCCACAAGGAGTTATTCATGCTCCACTCTTCTTTTTGTTCTTGCCGGTTAAAAAAAGAAGGATAAAACAAAAAAATATTCGCTATGGATCGGACCCTAAAAATAACGTGTCGGCCTGTATTACTATTTTTAGCTGTTGTATTGGCAATCCCGTCGTGTATTGATGATAAAATTGTGGATTGCCGGGTCGATGTGAGTTTTAATTATAGTTACAATATACTTTCGTCCAATGCTTTTGAACAGCAGGCTGATCAAGTGGCCCTGTATGTATTCGATGAAGACGGATTGCTGGTCGCAAAACACGTAAGTGAAGAAAATCGGCTTTCCGACGGATTCCAAATGCAAACAGACGATTTGAAAGCGGGAAACTACCGGTTTGTAGCATGGGCGCAAAGTACCGACATAAAAGAGGATAAAGCTTATTTCAATATACCCCGACTGACGGTTGGAACATCTTTTCTGGATGACCTGAGTTATTATTTGAAAAGGGAATCCGGTATTCAGCAACAAGAGTTGAATAATTTACTCGTAGGCGTAACCGAAGTGAATATAAATAATGTGGAAGGAATACACCCGGTTACGATCGATTTGAAAAAAGTAACCCGTAGGTTGAGGGTTGTGTTGCTTCCTTATTCGGGTGGAACTGCCCTCGATGTGGAGGACTATGTTTTCAGCATTATCGATGACGCCGGCAATGGACACATTAATTATGATTACGGCATCCTTCCCGATGAAGCGATCACCTACCGGCCCTATTATGCCGCCAATGTATTGCCCGACGCTTCCGAAACACTTCCTCCGGAAGAAATCGACCGTGCTGCTGTGGTAGAACTGAATACTTCCCGCTTGATAGAATCCCATAATCCCCGGCTCGTGATTTCCGGTAAGAAAAACGGCAAAGAAATCATTCGTTTGAATCTGCCCTGGTTTTTGTCGCTTACGGAAATGGAAGGGCATAAGCAGGCGTGGAGTTTACAGGAATATTTAGACCGGCAGGATGAATATGTGATCACCTTGTTTCTGGACGCGGAGGAGAACCTTTGGATGCAGAATACGATAATTATCAACGGTTGGGTGATCAATGATTTGGAACTCGGAATGTAATTATTGCAATTTAAGATGAAAATAAATTTATATATAGAAAGGCTCCTGTGTTTTTTACTCTTATCGGCAGTATCCGGCAATTTTTTTTCATGTACCCATGATGAACTGTTTCCCGGAACCGATCCGGATAAGACGGTTACAGAAGGATATATGAAGATTTACTTAAAGGTGCCGGTAAACGCTATCCCTCTCCGGGCTATCTCCGGAGCCCATGAAAGCGCCATAGGAAACGACGGACTTTACGTTATGGTTTTTAAAGTAGAGGCTGATAATTCGGAAGTTTTCGACTATATCGCCCCCATTACCGAACGAACCGGCAATAATCTGACCGTTAAACTGGTTCGAAGCCAAGACGCCGTGAAATACCGAATTGTCATCGTGGCGAATTCTGCGGTTCCCATGCCCGTATCCGAAGGAAAAACAAAGGAAGATGTCTTGAAGGAAATCATCTTTGAAAATCATGGTAAATGGAATGCTGCAAGTTCGGATGATTTCACCCCTTTCCCCATGTGGGGCGAGATTGATGAACCGATCGAGGTGAAAGAAAACACTCCCGAACAAACGATTCGTTTACTTCGCGCCATAGCCCGGGTAGATATCGGGTTAAATTTCGAAGATACTCCCGAAACCTTCGAATCTGTTTTGGGATTGGCTAATTTTAAGCTGAAGAGTGTGAGGGTGTACCGTACCCTCGATAAGGGACATATGGCTCCTGACAAAGCGGTGTATTCCAACGGAAGCGTGACGGCGCCGACCATTCCGGCGGACGCAACGCCTAATGCCGACACCGCTCCCCTGGTGTATGAATTGACAACGGCTGCCGATAGTTATATTCGCGAAATATATCTTCCGGAAGCCAATAAGGGAACCGACATGGACAATGCTCCGTGTATCGTAATCGGAGGTTATTACGGCGCAGGCAACACGACGGATGTTTCCTACTATCGAATCGATTTCGCCGTATATGATAATGACGGAAAAATTCTTAACTATCTGGATATTCTCCGTAACCACCGTTACCGGATGAATGTAAAGGACGTAACCGGACCCGGTTTTACGAATCCTGAAGATGCATTGAACTCCATTCCTTCGAATATCGTCACGAATGTCATTCCATGGGATGAGTCCATTCTCGAAATGCATGTCGAGGGTAAGTATTACTTCGGAATCGACCGAAGGGAAGTTACCCTTAGCCACACCGCCGGGAGCGCGGGCGCCATCACTTTCGAGACCAATCTGCCGGCAGAGGATGTTGCCATTCAGTGGGAAAATACATCACAGGCCCATTTTATGGCCGATTTGGATTATAATAATAAGGTCATTAACGTTACGGCTAACAATATAAACGATACGCAGGCTTACCTGGAAGAATACTTTTCCATCCAGGCGGGTTCGTTCACTTTGCGGGTAAAAGTGGTGCAGAATTTCCTCCGGGGAAATTTCTATATCGACTGCAATTCGGTAAAGGTTAACGGAGTATATACCGATAATCTCACGTTGAATGCCGGGCACACCATCACCTTGACCCTCGTGAGCGCCGATAAATCGGTATTCGGATATGATTATGAGTTGAGTACGAATACAGTGGATGGAATTTCCTTCAGTGGCACGGGGACGATTACCGCCCTCCGGCAGCAAGTTACCCTTCAGGGCGCGGGAACGGTAAATAACCGGAACCCCAAAGCTTTGACCATTTCCGCCAATAATTATGACCAAACGACCTGCCAGACGCGTATTCAGCCGGCCTTTTCCGCTAAAAACATTTTATGTTTGGGAACGGGAAATAATCATGGATATTACCTGGAGGGAGGTTCTTCCCGCGGAATGATGGAAGCCGCCGCCAACTTCGGGCTACTGGAAAACAGTATTGTCAAAGTTGAGGAGATTTACTATACGGCTCTAAGTAGTTCGAATACCGCGACGCTTACAACAGCCATCAATGCAAAGCCGGATATCGTGGTAATCGGATATAATTATACTCTAGATGCCGGTAGGGCTGCTATTTTATTTCAGTATCTTCAAGACGGAGGAATAGTCTTTGCTTTCATTGAAAATGATTCGCCTCTCAATCTCTTCTCCCTTGTATTCCCGGGGGCCGGTATTACTTATGTATTGCGTAACCAGGGAGGAGCTGCCTATGCATTGGCGGATATCGACGATCCGCTCACCCATGGGCCTTTTGGAGATTATCGGGGAAAAGCATGGGGAGAGGATTACTCCGCTACTACAACGTATGCGGGTATCCCTGCGGATAAAGTATATGCTTACACCGATGCCAACAGGGTGGGGGCAACAACTTCTTATACCGAATTAACTTTGTTCCGTCATCGGGAATATAACCTTGTGTTTGCCGGGGACGGAGGATTTTTAGCTAATTCGGGGGATATTAAAGGTGACCGCACCAATACGAATGCTTATCCCTTTGGAGTGGATGAATCATATAACCCTGTTCCCAATACGGGTTATGGAACCGGCGTGTATGCGACGACGGTCTATAATTCCCATATTTTCGGAAATTTTATGGCTTGGGCTTTCGAGGAAGCGGAATATCGCGGAATCAATACTAATTAATCGGATTTTAGTATTGAGTCAAAGAGTTCGTTCGTTCATTGATCATTTATATGTGCAGCAGATTTGAATAATAAAAGGTGCAACGCCATGATGTTGCACCTTTTTTAGCTAAATCATAATCTGTCATCATGCTGCTTCATACTCTAATTTTGTCGGATTATAGATATGTTTTGAGGATTATCCCTGTAATCTTCGTGCCTTTTGTCTTGGCCTTTCGCTTTTCCTCTTTCCAATGTTAAATGTCAAAAATATTAGTTTTAATATCAATAATTATAGTTGTTGTCGCAATGGATTCCTCTACATTTGCAAAGTTTTGACAATGTAATTTTATTGCCATTAAAATATG